>JGI24159J19872_10000074_pt1 | contig 54156 bp, 31 predicted proteins | sample Ectturendosymbi4_FD_19872 | JGI IMG/M metagenome (IMG submission 19872) | reverse complement strand
AGCTTACGGGCGAAATGATGAAAAAGCTAAAGCAAGATTTAGAGAAAGCACGTGAACTGTATTTTCAAACACACGCTATGACCATAATGCTGGTTCACCGAAGTCAAAAAACACTACTGACGTTTTGACTTCGGGGAACCAGCATTATGGTCATAGCGTGTGTTTGAAAATACAGTTCACGTGCTTTCTCTAAATCTTGCTTTAGCTTTTTATCATTTCACCCGTAAGCTTTTGCTTGCAATTTACAGGACTGAAGATGCGCAAATTACGTGAAATCGATTTCCTAGTAAAACACTTTGCGATCTGATTTAACTGCGTCACCTTTGCAGAGACTGATCACTGAAATGTGGACACGTGCAAGTATGAATCATCGCAAAGTTGTGAGAGCAGAGCATGGCAGGCAGATTCTTCGAGAGCTCACAACACAGCTAGAGCCTTCAATTCCCAAAATTACTTTGTAATCTTGTTATATCGCTTTACTAACGCTGCAAGCCGCTTGCGACTAGCGTAGCAATACTGCACGATACCTGTCCATTTGATTTTTCCACCGCATACAGTTTTGTAACTGGACGTCGGAATGACGTTTCAGGCGGGGTAGTTACTCGTAATAAAATATGTTTCTTTTTGTAGTTCCTAAGTTATGAAACATGGGTGGGGAATCTGTGGCCCGCGTGAAAATTTGATATGGCCCGTATCAGAATTTTCATTGCCCAAGCTGGAACACAACATTGCGTGATAACGAAACTCCACGACAAGCAGAGACGTAGACAGTAAGGGAAGTCTCTCTCGCTCGTTGACAGTTTCCTATCCTAATATTCCTTTGGAAGATAAAAGTAGAATTTAATGATAAAATTAATTAATTTTTACGGCCTGCCAGCGATATGTCAAAATTCATGCGGCCCGCGACAGTAAATAGTTTCCCCACCCCTGTTGCAAAGCCTTCAAGGAAACTCATTCAAGAGTTCAAGTGTCACTGGATTTTTAAGACATGCTGCTGCATTTCGACTGAGCTTGTTCGAGCCGGTAAATGCATTTAAACCGAGCAAACTTTCCAACGTTCAGATATCAAACTTGATGAGCAAGTCACTGAAGAGTTGTTCGCACATATGGAAAAACACGGACAAGTGGTCCACGGCCACCTACAGGTGCGGACAGATCCATGCCAGGCTCGCCTCGCTCCATCACAACTCTTTCAGGAACGCTGTATGACCGGCTGTGCTATTTTGTTGTAGTATGGTTACTATTTTTTCTGTTTTGTCATTTTTCTTCTGTTATATCTTTTTGTTTTGTTATTTTTGTATATTATCAGAAGGTTTTTTAAGGCGTTTTAGGGACCCAATAGAATTGAAAATCGGGTTCCTAGAATCGGAGAAATCGGGTCCATGCTGGGTACCTAACATTTTCCTTAAAAAAACCCTGATTATCATTTAGATTGCAGATCACTGTTTTTCCGAAATCATTCACTTAAATTCTTGAATAATTTTCTTAATCGACATTTTAAACCGATTGCTAAAGAGGTATTCTGGTTTATTGTACAGCGCAGTTTCAGTTTTTCTCGTGTCCACTACTCGGTTGTCACTGTCAAACCCCTACCAAAATAAAGATCCAATAAATAATGGCTGACAACTCTGAGCTTACACTGAAGAAGTGGTGAATAAGGATTAGCAAACTAGTATCCCTTCGTAGTAGTCGGCCAATTTGTGCATAACCCATTTGTCGAACTTTTGATCCGCGCATTTACGCATATAACTGTTTAGTTCTTAACGCGAAAACAATCCGCAAAGTAAAAAGAAGGTTGAAGTTGAAAGATAATTTTCTCCTGTATCTTCTGGCGATGTAAAACATTTTTCTGCGATTTTCTTCAACAGACTCAGACCACGAAACGACGACAATACCGGAGTCTGGCGGAATCCCAGTATTCGAAAGCGTGCTCGTATCTCGTGCAGCTGGTGGACGAACGGCCTGCCGAACTGCTGCGCGTTCAACTTGAGAGGCTCGCGCTCAAAGAGCAACAGATCGCATGTAAGTATGAATAGCAGTTGTCAGTTGTTGCGATTAACACTAAGCCCTAAAGCGGTTTCCGTTCGTTTAAAGCGCCCAGACAAGTTTTTTGCTGTTTGAAGTGGGACAATTCGACGTGCTGTGATTATATTCGTCTTGTCGCTAAACGTCACCGTCTTGAAGTGTGAAATACATCCCCGAACAATGTCTCCCTCTGAGTTTTGTCGCCATGGTAATAACGATCGTGTCTAGACAAAAGCGTGGGTGCAGCGAGTCGCAACTGAATCGTGCAAAAGAAAAGCAATCTTACGCTATTCCCGCCCTTGTTTGGTCATTCATAGCATGGAATCGATATCTTCAACTTCTTCCTCATCGCCTGTCCTTGTTCGGATCTCTGGTGTTCTCGGCAACCGGAACAGCTCACATTTCGTTCACGATTTTCAAAAATTTTAACGCTTTTTTTGGAAGTTCTCCACGTTTTTTTGTTAGACGTGACAGCGATTGGGTTGCCAGGAGCGAAACGTCGATTTCTCCTGTTTAACGGACAGAGGAAGGAAACCCCAGAAATGTATTTTTCGTTGGGAATTCTTGAAAAATCTTCTGTTTTTCAACCGTCTCTGCTGCACAAAGCCAGAATGTCGGTTCTGACCGCGATGTATTCGTAGGCACGTATCAGCCAGATCTGGCTGTTCATGATAAGAATCACTTAGCTTTTCAAGAGTTTTTCGTCGGTCGATGGTTGTTCTTGACGCCCCTGTTCATGTAGTAAAAAGAACCTACCCGCGGTGCTCGTTGCTTACAGCCAGCCATCCGCTTCAAACAAACTCGAAACATCTTCATAAAGCAGAATTCCTGAAAGATATCTGCTAAAAACATGTCTAACGTTCGTTCTCTTTAGTACAGGCTGTTTTTTTGCTGAGTCTTTTCGTTCATTTTTTGCTGAGACAGTTTGGTCACATTATCCCATAGCAGTATTGAAACTCGCCGCAATAGTATTCGTTAGTCGAGTTTTTCAGATATTTTGACCGAATTGACTTAATTTTTTTCGGTCGTTTAAAAAAAATCGGTCTATGACCGAAGAGTACAGGTCGCTACGTTAGAAAAACCGCGTGAGAAATGGTTGTCAAGAACTGTGCGGAAAAAAAAGGTAAGTCACAACTGAACAAGGCGGCCACAGAAAAGGTCTGCGCGGAAAATGTGGCAGCGCAATCACTTTTTGCTGGTTTCTAATCGTCACATGACGTCTATCCCACTCATCCCTGCTTGATTTGGTGCCTTGTCAACACTCCATGCAACAACAACAACAACTGCTTACAGTGCAAATGCATGCGCGTTGGCGGCGTATATACTGGGCTGTGTTCGTTTCATGCGATGCAAGTGGTTGGGACAAACCAAGAACCAATGCGCTCGAAATTACATTTAAGTGGTTTTATTCGTTTCGATATTGGGTCACATGCACGCAATTTGTTAAACATCCATGGATCATGAAATAGAAATCGCCACAGGTTTCGCTTGTATTGCACCTTTGTTTTTTTAATCAACGACTTAAGACGCTTCTACGGCCTCTGACGAAGTGGGCTTAAATCTTTCAGCTTCAAACAATTCGAACGAAAGAGCAAAGACAGCTGCGGAGGCTGTTGCATGTCTGAGCGAATGCACTGCGCCACTTGATAACATGAAGACCTTCTTAGAGGTAACACATCGGAGCGTGTGTCATCATCGTGTACTTGCGGGAATGTTGGACTGTTCGAGGTTTTTATGCGATGCAAGTGCTTTGAATCTGCCGCAGGTTAAAGCGCAGTTGTTATACTGGTCGCATACTGTTGGCTTTCATAATTGAACCAAAACCAGGTTATTAACGTCACTCTGCGCGAGAAGTTCTGGAGCGAATCACGTTATCGGAGTTNAGAGAGAGGGAATTTCTTTGGATTCGATATTTTAACCTTCTGGAGTTCAGNTCTGCGAAAAAAAAACTTACCAAGCACGCCCTTTTTTAAGACTGCAAGTGAGCAAAGAATCTCGGTTTGTTGATGCTTTTAATTCGGGTTTAGAACAATCTCGGCGACAACGACGAAGAAACGTCGTATTCGGTGGATCCCCTATCGCAGTGCGATGTATTGCGGATCGAAAAGATCAAGAAGATGACATTTTCTTACGACTTGGACGAGTGGAGTGGGCTGGCGAAGATCGTTTCGAAAATCGTGCTTTCCCTTCTGCTCCTGCTTCTAAAGTCGGCGCAACCTCCAAGTAGCACCGAGTCGACGAGCAAAAAAAAGTGATTTCATCTTTTTCAGTGATGTTTGCTAGGAAACTATTTTTTGTAGCCTTTTTTTCGCTGCGTACCACTCACCAACACCCTGTTGACTTTTACAAACATTTTTCCTACGACGAACACCGCAGAGGTGCGACAGTGTTATTATGTCTTTCTATACCTCAACGTGCTCAACTGTAGTTTCGCCAAGAAATAGGTGTGACGTAAGTAGTTCTACTAGTTGTTAGTAAAAGGTGCTGTCGCTGTCAGTATGACCATACTGCGGTCATTTTACTGGGATTTAACGAGGATAATTGTTTAGTTGCAACTTACCACGACATCTCATACATGTCGCTATTGCCACCCACGACTTCTGTGCAAAAACTGGAACCATTGCGTTGATTGAAACCATTCGAGAGCTCGCGAATCAAATAAAAACAGCGGCCAGGTGCGTGAAAAGCGCGTCGTCGAAGCTGCTGTACCTCGGAAACCAAAACTAAGTAACTAGTTTGAACTGGATTGCCGAACCTGGCAAGAAATCCTCATCACGCACCATGTTCATTGTACTTCGCAGATCGCATTTGTTGGGCAACGCCCCTTCCACGCCCCTCCACCTATACAAGGAACTTTACAGCCGAGCACTGCGTGGTCTACAAGGAAGCAGCTCTTCCTTCAGTGAGAAACAGAAAGATCCAGAAGCGAAACGACGCAGTGCTTTGCTAGACAACATTATCGCAATCCTTATTGTGCTTGAGGACATTGCCAGGGCTAAATTAAAATGACTAGTGATTGGTGTATTTCTTGCACGTTTTTCTTTTTCGCAGCATGGCTTTTGTTATTTGTCGTTTTCAATATCTTGTTCCTTCGGTATCAGACCACTGCTATATCAGTAGCACGATGCGTTTGACTGGAAGCGATTTCCAAGACGCCAGTCCTAATGACATGTTTTGCTTTCCGCCTTAGGCTGCTGCTTTCTTCCAGTGCTTCAATTCATCCGCTATTTCGTTTCGAGTTTGTTTTCTTTTCATAACTGTCACCCGATGTAGACTCTGTGAAACAAAGTGTCGCGTTCTGTCTCGTTTCTTTGCTTCGCTATCCGCTGAAAATTTAAATGTCGCAACGCTATACGTCCTGCCCCACTTGCGAGTGTTGGCCACCTCCGTCTTTCGCATTGTTTGCGAAGTATATTCGCGATCCTTTATTGCGGGGGCGGGAGACCTGCCGCCCAATGGGCCAAATGCGGCCCGCGTGAACATTGAATATTGTCCGCATCAGAATTTTCGTCACCCAAGTTAGAACACGACATCGCGTCCAAACGAAACTCCATGGCAGGCCGACGTGCAGACAGCAAGTCAAGCAATTCCTCTCTCGCTCCTTGACATACTTTTCTCTCTTTCCTTTGGAAGATGAAAGTAGATTTTGAAGATAAAAATTAATTGATCTTTGCGGCCTGCCAGCGATTTTCTACAACTCATGCGGCCCGTGATAGTAAATAGGTTCCCGCCCCTGCTTTACTCGATGGACGCTTTGCTCGATGGACGGGACGTAAAACAAAATACGCGGAAAATCAGATTGGCACAGGTGGACCTTTTGGCGCGCACAGTTTTCGGCCGTAATGAAAAAAAATCTTAACAAAACATGATGTGCTGGTGTAGTTTCAAAGAGTTGCTTCTAAGTTGGTAAGTTGCAATGTTTTAAACGAAGAGGAAAATTCGCAATTGAAAAAAAATCGTGTCGCTGTCGGGTGTCCTACACGTCAAAGCAAACTTCAATCTTTCATTTTTCGGCCCCCACGGCCCTGAACTGGGTTATGACACGTGTGAAAGTTCAGTCAGACGTGAAAAGTGTCTTGATAACAAAATTTTAACATAAAAGTGCAATAATTACTGGTACGGTTCTAACTATCGTGCTCATGATTACATCCGAGGGGTTCTTGATGGACAAAATACGGCCCAAACGGTCCATCACTGAAGAAAGGTTGATAACCACTGAATCACGCCACGGATTACCTTCAGATCAGTGCTCAGACTGTCCACAGCTCGCCCGAAACATGTTGCAAAATTTCGCAATACGAAATATTTTTTCAACAGAACATACATGGCACATACGGAAATTCTTTGGTTTAGATGTCTATGCGTGCAAGTAACAAAGTTGGCAAACCGCTATTTCGGAATGGAATCACTTTACTTGCAAATATTAGACTAAAATCTGTAAAATGAACCACAGTTTTCTTTTTTCACGATGCAAAGCGCTAAAAAGTATGTAAACGATATTTCTTTCCGAATGTTTTCGTGCGTGCGTTCTGCCACTTACCAACTTATCAAACTCACTTTCAATTCTCATTTGCACATCTGCTATCCCCTCCAACCGTAGCCCATCCTTGAATTGTCAATGAAACTCTTACAAGATTTCACTTTTACTATCTAGCAAACTCCTCTGCAGTCATCTGTTTTAAGGCGCTTGTCTATCGTTGTCTTACCGTTTAAGGTGCAGTGTTTCCGTCAATGCTCGTTGTTTCAGACGATTCCGCAGCGTCCGATCATATCTTGCAGCAAAAAGGCGTTCCCCAGAACCCGACCTCAGCAAACTTCACGCGATTTTGTGCCGGTTTTGCTGCAAATGGTTCGACTGTGTGCTTGCCGAGCGTGCAATGATATCTCTGCTTTTGAGACTCGTTTGTGATTGCGTAGTGTTGTGTATTCCAGAAACCTGTGGCAAATACAAAGGGTGCTGCTGTCATGTCAGTCATCCTACCCTGGTAAAAGTTTGCTCCAAGACAAATCTGTTGGCGCAGTGGTTTCAGAAAGAAAATTTTTTACCTTTGGTCAGTTGCTTCTTAATCCAACACCCGCCAGTGTTCCGATAACTTCAGCGATTAGTGTTAAAGTGTATGCATTGTTTGTAATGGTCGTGCGGCGTTAACAGGACGTAGAAATATTTGAAAATTTGTTGAAGCAGTAAAATTTGTTGTATAACTTGGCGGAAGTCGTGAAGTCCATTTACTTGTGCAACGAGTCCTATATTGTGCATTCAGTGCTTACATCTTTGAGGCTGAATCGTGTCTAAAGCCTGTTTTTTTTCAGGCATAGACCGAAATGATTTTGAATGACCGAAAAACATTGAGTCATTTCGGTCAGAATGTGTGAAATTACAGGCTAATGAACACTGTTACGCCGATTTTTAATACAACTGTGAGAAAAATGACCTAAATGTGACCAAAATGTCTCAGCGAAAAAAACCCAGATCTAAACACTTATTGACTGGGACACCTCACAAAAACTGGTGTTGAATTGCGAGCATAGAAGGTTTAACCTCATGCTTACAAGTGCACTTGAAGTTTACGACGAAGCTTAGATGTTAGGAAAGGGTTTTTATTGTGTAGAAACAGAATAAAGGCAAGCTTCACCAACGCAACCAGTTTCATAACCTACAGCTTTGCTTTTACTGTGCAAGCCGAGAACCTTGGTGTTGCGCCGAAGAAAATACGACTGTGGTTCAAATCAAACCTCACAAAGAGTCGAGAAGCAACAAAGGTTACGTAGAGTGCTGCTGGCGGAAACAGACAAGGAAGTTTTCAAAAGCCTGTCGGTATCGTGAGAAATGAATTTCAGGAATTTCCAGTCTATGAACACTGATGCACGGCGTCAAAACCTTGGCAGTCTTCACTTCGACGTTTTTTATTTGTCCCTAATATCCGTTCTAGGGTCGAAATTATTGTCTTTCCGAAGTTTTCGTTCGGTTACCTGACGCTTCAAGTGCCAAACGAGTTCTTTGTCAATTGTTGTAAGCGCAGTGTGACGTCAAATCGTATCGTATGAAAGTATCAGTGAAATATTATGTTTGGATATCACAATAAATGGTTTTGGTGCGTGGTAGCCCACGTGAAAACTTGGCATGTTTGAAGAAAACAGTGAAAAAAATTTTTCACAGAAAAAAACTGCTGTAAAAAACGAAGTGCAATACGTGAATTTACAACATGGTTTATTCACAAACTTCAATGTGAGACATTTAGTTAGCGGAGTTGGGTGTAGTAAAGAAGAAAATTCGTCATGATGTTTTTTATTAGAAAGAATAGTATCAAAAAATAATTAAAAAAACATTTTTTTCACTTTGAAAGAAATGTCAGTTAATATAAATTTTTTAAATAAAATGTTATTGTGTAAGAAATTGTTTTATTCACATAAAGTATTTTTGTGAAAAAAATTTCAGAGATTTTTTTTAAATAACAGCAAAAATTTTATGGCACAAATGAGCCACAACATACTGGTCTTAAAATTTTGAACTTAACCTTGGCTTTGACCTCGTTTTTTTGCGATGATTTTCTCGGACTGAAAAACAATCCTCAGATCTCTTGCCTTGCCCATGTCTACTCCGATTTCGGCGCAGTTTTGGTCTTTGCATTAGTTTTATTTTACAAACGTTTCAAACTTGCTTTTTCCTAGTTCGATTTTGCCTGCGACACCGACTGTGGGGATTAATTTTTTCTACAAATTTATGTCAAAATTCGCTCGACAAAGTAAGTTTCTACAAAACTTTCGTTGAAACTAAATTAGACCTATGAGATTTTANAGTTTTACGCAAGATTNTTTCTTGTTGAGACGAGCTCTATAGGAGGGAAGCAAGCTCTATTTTTGTACAGTGTCGATGACATTGCGTATAACAAAGATATTGCTGGAAGCCATTTCATCAAGCTCCATATCGCCTTCGCATGTTACAACTTTCCCTTTCAGGAAGTGCGTTCCTTTTCCTAGTTTCTCTCCCCTTGTGGCACAATATATTCTAAACTTTACAGTCAATCTGGCATCCTCTTATTCCGACTATTGACCCGCGAATGGCCAATGATGTGGCTTATACCAATTCAGACCCTCTGGTAACTGGATAAAAGAAATATTGCGCACCCACGCAAGCAATGATAGTCAAGTCAAAATCAGCTTAGCAATATGCTACATATTTTCTATAACAATGTTTGATTTATAGCACGTTGTATATTGCAAAAAAAGTTGTTGACAATAACATCTTTGTGTCGATTTTGAGTGGACGCTTGCCAACAGCTCACACGATTATGATGCAACAACCTAGGGAAAAGTTTGGTGGCGAATGATTGTTCCTCCTCGCACCTATGCACTTGGGTCTTCAACCCGACAGCCTACAGGTTCAGGTTCAAAGGCAGTTGAAACATGCAAATGACCGACATGATGCCTACATTTCACGGGCAACTCTTGCTGTGATTCCAGCAGTTTGATAAGGCGGGGCAGGGTTTCACTCAGGCGATCCGTCATCGTTACGTCGCACATTTCATCACCCGTTGTCTTATCTCCTTTTCCTGAAAAAGCGACAATTGCTCTTCTGTCATCAAGCAACTCATGGCTGGAATGGGCACTCAGTGCTTATCGACGAGCGGTGCCAACTCATAGTGATGCTGCACTCCCACGCTTCTGTCACCGCGTGGCGTCATCGCGCATACATCGCATTCCCAGGAGGGCCGTCAATTCCAGCCAGGGTGTCTGTCTTCGAAAAACTTGGCGTTTTTTCAAGAAATGAGCAGAGACAAATGAAAATTATGATGAGAAAAAAATAGGTAAGGCTTACATTTGAAACACAATGAAAAGTCGTCATTCCCAAAGGTTACGAAGATCGTTTTTTCCAATAGTTCTTTCGCAATATTCAGATTACTGTTTTGATTGCTTTTTTCATGTCTTGAAAACTTTTTAATTTTCCTTAGACTTATGCGTTTTTTTCCCAGCTTTCTTCAGTACTTTCGCCGTGACGTAACTTTTGACTTGGGAACCTTGGCGTTATTAGGATTCTGCTGGGCAAGCTTCCTTTTTTACCTTTCTTTTCTTACTAAACCTCTAATGAAGTGGCAAAACCTTATGCAACCGTCAATAAGCAGAAAAAAGTTCGTGTGCCTGTAATATAGTTGCGCACTGCCGGTATACACGGATGTTGAAGCTCGCCACCCTACGGCAGTGTAGGCCACGTTTAAGTTCATGAAAACTCGGGATACAGTGTTGTGTTGGGTGCAAACGAAGTCAAATGCTGTGCGTTGTTATCGGCAATTAAGCAACGAGACGTCAATGCCCGTTGTTGAGCTCGTAACCATGTGATTGTGCTCAAAACACTTCCTCAGGATGGAAAAATAAAGAGAGCACAATTTATGTCATGAAGTTATGAGACAAATAATAGATTAATCAACAGATAAAATAAATGAACGAAAATATATCGTTGATTGAATAATAGAAACGTCGTTAGCAAGTCTCGTCACCCTGCTGTTTTTTGTTGTCTCTGGGAGAAAGTTTTTCAATGTTCTCGTCAAATATATGCACAATGGNNGNATGGATGATTGCAATCGGATGATTGCAAATCGAATCGGATGATTGTGTAATATTCAGTCCAGTTTCATCCATATGTGTCACGATTTCTCCGGTCGATTGTGCCATGGGCCACGCGGCTCCTAACGACTCCTGAACGTTAAACTTTGCTTTGTCGTTTCCTTGCACCCGCACATCAATGCCGGGCACGAGGCTGATGAGGCCGCAAACAGTGTTCGATATGACCCGACCCCAGCATTAAGTGTTGGCTATGAACCGACTAGGAATCGAACCCATTCTTCCAGCTTTGGTGTCGAGTGCTCAACCAACTGTGCTAGTTTGATGATAGAAAATAGTTTTTCCACTATGCGATAAAAACAACAGAAAATACAAAATGCACTTAGTTATGATTCTAAAAATTTTACAGATTTTCGAATTTATTTACAAACACTAAGATGAAAGCTTTTATAGCTGAAGTGAGTAGAAAGTTTCACAACAACCCTTCAGAAAAAAACACTTCCTTGCACTGCTTTACATGCAAATTATAATAAGCGGTATACATCATCCAACCTATTTTTGCTAACACCTACTTTTAAAATTTTCCCAGTCGGCAAAGAAAAAATTGCACTGATATTACATCATTTTCAATAGATCTGAGGTGTTAGGGCCTACTTTAATAATTCTAGCAAGGTTTTGTGTTTATCCACGCTTACCACTAATTCTATTCATATGGAATCAAATAAACTTTAGATGATCAAGATTGGAGCTTGGTTAATGGAATGTGAATATGCATGAAACAGTGGTAACTCTCATAAATCAAAGTCCTAGTTCTAACCAATGTGTACATGAATCTCTATACCAATAGCAGCTGATGATTCCTACTCGGTAGACAAATTATATAGCCTATCAATAAATGTCATAATTTCTGATTAATTGTGGTTGAAGTATTTCTTTTTTAGATATTGCGTACAAAGCTCTGCCAATAAGTGTCAAGTACTCAGCCACAACAGCATTTTATGAACCAGTCACGAAGTGATATTAATTCATGCAACGTAGTTATACTGCTTGGAAATTCCTGTTTGTTGCTGTGTGCTTGTCTAGAAAATGAGAGTGGAGAGCTGTGAAACCTCCAAGAGCCAAAATGGTGAAGGCCTTTCATGACTTGCAAAGAAGTTCATGTCCTTACACAGAATTTTAATGCGGCTATAACGAAAGACTGCAAATTGCATGTTCGCTCAAAACTGGGCCATAATCACGCAGAACCAGCTCAGCACGTTTCTGCAAAAACGTGTCAGTGTTTCAAGCCTTAATTGTTGTTACAAACGTGACACGGCACCTAAATATTACATGGGATTGTCCTGTTGTCAGTGTCTACACATTGAGACCTTTTCACAGATTTAAACCCGACAGAATAAAGTTTATGCAAACGTTTCACATTTGATTCCAGAACAGTACTACACTGCTGATTCTTGCAACGCTTTACAAATAACAAAAACAACACATCTTTCCAGGTGAGGTCAACACACGAAACTTTGTTGTCAGATGCAACAGCTGATAAACTTTCGCTGCCCGCAAGTCAACTCAGTCCAATCAGCAAATAGAATACCGGAACTTACTCTATAAACACATTTTATAGGACCCGTATAAACTTCACCATGCGCCGAAAAAGCTTACTCAGCTACAGTGGCATACTTGAGCGTGAGAGAAAACGAAATGACGATTTCAGTCTCACTGCTTTGCCTTGATGTCAGCAAGAACACAATATTTAATGATCGCTCTTGGAGATTTAAACACCTTCAAAAGCAACTCGTATAAGGGTAGCCTCGTTTCACTTCAAGACAAATTTTACCTAGTGGTGATGAGGTAGTAATGGAATCTTCTACTGCAATAACTTTAAATGGGAAAATCAACTCTGCAAATGATTCAATATTTTTGTAGGTTTATACTAGTTCATATTTCATTTGTCAACTTCATCAGAAAAAAGCGTGTCCTCTTCAAAAAAATTTCAAATTGATTGATGCATGTCGACATTGAATTCGCCCGACAAAAACAGTTTTACTCATTCCACTCTTTTCACTGAAGCAATAGCTTGAAGTGACTAAAGTTAATTGAAAACTAGTCATAGTTCCAATTTACGTTTCAGCAATACATCTTGCTTCTGAAATTCTTTTACCCGTTGAGATTTAATCACGGTTTTCTTCACTGGCTGATTGGAACATCGAGTTTCACCTTTGGGACACAATATCAAGTGTTGGAATCATAGAGGCTACAGGCTTAGCTAAACCCGGCTTGAAGCGTATATGCTTTCGAAGTATTAACTGTTAATGCCTAAGTAAAATATTGACTATTAGCTTAAGCAAGGTTTATATAGGTAATGGTCATGGCATTTCTCGTTAGTAACAGAAGTAAACAGTTTACTTTTACTTAGAAAAATGAATTATCCTGTTGTAAATATTTCTTTTATTCATTTGTAGAGTTATTTATATTAACCTCATTTAGTCAGCTTTCTTCTTGAATTATTGATATGAACACCCTTTTTTTACGCAGATTTTCCATGCTTCATGGAATTTCATGAGTATTTTTGCAAATGTATGGCTTGAACGCTGGGAGCGAGAACGGCGAAACACCCGACCTCCGTCGTCGCATTCAAGCCTACGCAGAATATAGACACGCTGCTGTCGATATTTGAGCGATGCTCCGTATTTTAACTGCCGCGAGATTAACCTGAATGAGCAGCAAGCATATCATCACGTTTGGGTTGTTAGGAGGACATGCCGAAAAACCTGGGGAGTACATTCAGCGAAAAACTAAAAAAAGTAGGCATCAACTACACATGTCATGGCCCGGTACCGCATACCCCTCACTAGCGACGACCCTTATAAGCAACCTCTTAAGCACAAAATCGGGTCGACAAAAAGTCAAGAAAACCAATTTTAAGTTCTAGTTTTGAAAGAATTACAAACTACGAACAATGAGCTTTAGGCCTTAGGTCCTTGTTCATTGAAGATAACTTGACGATAACAAGCTAATCCATTCAGCTAAATACGACTTCCGGAGATGCTCCTCAATGAGGCAAATCGTCAAAATGTATAATGCTGGTACAAAACGTTCAGTTAGCGTCACTTTAACAGTATCTCTTGTAATTTTCATTGCCAACGCGAGAAGTTCACTGAGAAACATGTAGTAGAAAAAGAAACTTTATTCTGTTCCAGAACAACGATCGCTAGTCAAGAATTTTGAAAATTCGCAAAGGTACTCTTTATATTAATCTTTCTTATAATTTAAGCCAAGCTTTCTTGATTAGGGAGTGGCAAATACCGTGCAATATAATCATCTATTACGCTTCTGCTGAAAAAGTTAAGCTCATGCAAATGTTTATTTTGTGTCAAGTGGTGGGTGGTTCAAACAGTACTGGTCTCAAAGATCCACGACTTAATCACTGTTTGAAACTGGGTGAGGAACACTGTACTATCTTACAACTCTAGTAGCAGTTTAGTAATTCCAACAAAAGACGCAATAGAAAACTGCTTAATGTAAATCACTTGCAATCAGTTAGTCAAGTGTGTATTTTGAAGGAGTTCTATACATGGTGTCAGTCTGTAGAACATAAAAACAAATTGCAGTCAATGAGTAGCGTGTACGAGAAAAGAAATTTCAATGTTTATAAAATCATAACCTGCTAATTAAAAATTTAAAACACGTGGACAAAGAATTCCTCAGTGGTTTATTCCTCAGTGGCTCGTACTACAAAATTTTTTATTTTTTGCACGACAATGCACTCGCTTCATCAGTTAGGGATAGTTTTGAAGTATAACTGCCGAAATGGATTGACTTTTCCTCAAAAAAATAGATTTTATGTTTTGTTGGTTTCAATCAGCAGTTGGTCATCTTCAAATGCTTGCGCAGGCACATTTGTAAATCGAAACAAAACGGAATAATCGTGCATTCCTAGAATACGTTGCATGCCAAATAATAAGAGCTTCACATATTGCCTTCAAATTAGTTGCTTCTCATAACAACCAATCTGTCATCTACAGTATGGTTTCTCTATGCCGAAATACAATGTCCGGTCAATAACATTTTCCCGCTTTATTTACTTTCCGGATATTTCGACGTCAGGCTGCAACTGCCATGGAGCAATCTGACGTGTTGATAAACTGATTTTTTGCAAATTTTTGTTTAGCTTGTTTATCTCCCTCTCATTTTCCACGAACATTGCTTAGATGGCTTTGCATGTTTATTGGTGCGTAAAACGTTTTAAATTTAGCTGACAGGTGGACATTGTTGCTGCTACATATCGCCATTTGTGTTGCATTGCTGTTCCAGGCGGGAAGCAGTCACAATATCACCAAATGCATTGTTAAGATAAGGATCAGCTGATGGATCATGACGAACAAGTGGAACATTCATTTTCCTGCTCTCTCATCAATATTTGACCCGATGGCGATTTAATGAAGCATAGTGTATGGCTTGAATTGCGCTTGCGATCGCAGTAATTCCATACAATCAAGATTTGAAGTTTTTAACATATTTCTGCCACACACAAGACTTCCACAGCCAGCGCCCTACAGTATCGACAGCCAGAAGCAAACTTACGACAGGTGGTAAGATATCAGGGCATTGACCGTTTTATCAAATGTCAGAAGCTGCTAATAATTTTCCTTGGATGTGATACCTGATAAATCTAGTCCAGCCATCGCTAAAAATGCAATTTTTATGTAAAATGGGGTGCAGTCTTACATACCTTTACTTCCTACTGCATTCTTTGTATTTCGTAATGCCGCAACGTTTGATCTTATTTTTTGTCAGGTTTTATTTTTATCGGAACTTCTACTTCCCATCTAAATTGTCTAGCACGTTTGTGTGATATTGGCTAAAATTTGCTGTCATAGTGAAATCTTCGTTCTTTTGCCAGGGGCTAACCTGGAACATTTTGATTGGAATTTCCGATGGAAAATTTTTTATCCAACACATTTTTAGAATAACTTTCTGCACTAAGGCATAACTCCTAGAAAAGCGTGAGGGCACAAATACTAAAAATGTGTGTCTGCCGTAACGTTTTAACACATGTCTCAGCGGCGGTGCTTGACTTGGTGAATTATGTAAAGCTCCTGACCAGGCGTGGAAGGCTTCCATGTCCTAAACATTTTCTGCCAACACACCGAATAATCAAGTTAAGAATGAGAAAAATCTGTGAAGGCAGTCTATTTCCAATAAAACCTTATTCTTCGTAAAATTAACGGCAACTGTTCGTCCGAAGCGTAATTCGCGTGAGGGATGAAAGTGGGAGGAAGGACATGTGGATGATGAGAAGAATGGATGTAGAAGAAATTTGAACCAGAGCGCGTTATTTCAAACGTTTTTTTCACAAGCAAATTATTGAAATATGTGACAAGACCAGAAAAACAATTTATTCCCAACAAGACAAGACAAACAAGTCGTGTAACATGCAAAGGTCAGCTGAAGATGAGAGATGCCGCGACCGCCGCGACCGCAATATTTTGATGCAGACGATAACTTTTCGTCAACAACCTGAAATAAGCCGTTGATAAACGTCAATTTTTTTAATGTGTTTGTTGTTTTGCAATCTTTCCGCATCCCGCCTTCCCTTGCGTAACAGCCAGCAAGTGAACCTGTTTCCGGGAAGCTTCGCAGGTTTACCTCGCAATGGTCTGCGATGTCCCAATATTTTTTTCGCCTCGCTTTAAATATTTCATACTTTGCGTCGATATCACCACCGTCTTGCAACAAACTCATCTGCTGTTGCAACTCAATAAATAGCCATCGAATATAACCAAGAAAACAAAATGCTTCACTTCAGAGATTGGTTTCCAGAAACAAGTAGTTACACGACAATATATTTTGAAACGTTTTTGCAAATCTTCGGAATCTCATGCAGCGACGTGAGCTTTCGGACGTTATTTTTCGCTTTGCGGTTAGGGACGTGCTGCGGCTTTATAAATCCGTTCAGCGCGGTCCAGCCTCAAAAATCAGTTGTTACAAAACCGCTCTTCTTTGCAGTCGGGTACATTTAACGAAAATGGGTTTCCTGCATTTAAACGCGTACTTAAATACGAAAAATCACCGCACTTTGGTAAAACGATTTTTATTACACTGAGGCGTGACCGAAATTCGTTTTTTGTTTCAAGCAAATCGACCAATTAACTGTTTGCCCTTCCCGCATCACAGCAGCAGAGAGAGTAATCTTCAAATTTTTGAATAGGTTTTACTTCACTTATCGACGCAAAAACCAACTAGCAAACTTTCTCTCCGACAATTTTCTTGCACTTTCTTATTTGGAAAAGGCAGCTTGCTTCATTTCTGCGATTTGCATAACGTTCATGTTGTTTCACCCACGTAACACGCTGAGGTACTGCCGTGAAATTACCGTTCGTTATTATTATTATTTTTTGTGATAGCGCTTTGATGGAGCTTTATGACAAACAGCGGTCTTGCAGCGCCATGACTGCGTTTTTACGAGGTCTGGTATCATTTGACTTGTTCTTTTTCTGCCCTTTGGATAGTCCCCGCAGCTCTTCCGTACATCGTAATGAACGTCGTCCGATAGCTAGCCTTTCCCAGTAAAACTAAAAAAGATGTCCGTGAAGGAAACCATGCATTAACCACGAAGACCAGTTGCAAAACGGCAATCGCGTGTCGCGAACACATGCGCCGGTAAATGCGTTCAGGTGCGACGGTTCATTATTGCTTCGCGCGGTTTTGAGCTTTGCGTTGTAGGAATATTTGCTACGAGCGGCCTTGAATTTGGAGCGCAAGACGGCGCCGAACAGCACGCAAGGACCGCGAAAATTATGGCTATCAACAGATGTTGGCGTGACAAGTCGACTCGTGCTCAACAAGCATTTTGATTGCTTTTCGCCCACGATGTTGTACGAGCATGTGGCTTTGCCACATTGATTGGCTGGACGAAAAGATTTGCTTCATTCAAAAGCCTGCTGATAGGAAAGCGGTTGAACAGAACAAGACAATTTTCGTTGAAGCAAACTCAAGCTCCCTCCTCCTGGGAACATTAAAAAGAATCTGACGTTTCTCCGTTTCTCAATACTACGCCTAGTCAATCGTATGTTTGGCTAAAAAACAACCTGAAGCTGCTTTTCGTAGCCGTAGAAAACATTTTTCACAGGGGATACTAGAGGAACCAAATTTTTATTCAAATGTTTGCTAGTTGAAAGTCCACTGTCAACCATTCTATCGACATTTCCCCCTTCAAAGCTCTTCTTGTCATCACCATTTTGCTTTTTAAAAATATGCTTCATGACTGTTCAAATAATTCTCCGCTCACAGCATGATATCGTGGCAAGATGACGTCTGTGCGTTTACATTTACGCCAAGTGCTATGTTTCCAGACACGAAAACCAGACAATTTATACTACATTCAACAAGTGACACTACTCAGAAGTGTGAAACTGAACACATTGTGAAAATGTGAAATTTTTGAATGGGTAAGCTATATTTTGAAAAACTAAAAAATATAGTTGTGGTGACGCTGCGCACATGTGATTTTCATGCTTTATTTTTAACAAACAGATATAAAATTGTCACTTGGCAAGCTTAAGAGGCTATTGATTTATTAACATTGAACAACAAAATGGAAACGTAGTTCTTGAAGTTTACGCGCTGATGAGATTTTGAAAAACTATTCCGTACGGAGTGTACACAACAGGTATTTTGGACGTGATATTTTACAGTATGTAACGCAGGCAAGCACATGAGCAAAATAATAGACCATATGGACTTACTGATTTGATGACAATCTTCTCTGAACGGTTATTCTTGTAAAGGCCATGATCTCCATAGCTGAAATCTGCTTGTAGTCATGGGTGTCGGAAAGATTTTTTCCAGGGCCAATAGTGGATTATTCCTGGGGTAGCCAAACCGATTTTTCCATGGTAGCCAAACGTGGTGAAATTTCATTTTATCCACTCGAAACCAAAGAAAAACATTTTTGCTAAAAATTTGATAGGAGAAAGTCAAATTACAAAATCCAGGGTGTCAAGCCCTCCCCTGCACCCTGTTCCTCCGATCATGCTTTCTATCTCAACAATTTCCGTTTTCCACTCGGGAAAGGTGGTTATATGAAACAAACATTTTCATTTCGAGCCAAGCATTAGATCAATAAAACGGGAAAAAAACGTTGATGGCATAAACGTGCTGAAATATCTGCTTTCTTTAGGTTTGGAAATTGTTTACTACCCAATGTTGCAATTGCAGAAAAAATATCATTTCAAATCGGATATTTCTGGCGTGGCCTCAATCAGGAGAAATCTTTTTTTGCTTTATTGACAGGCCAATAGTAAGCTGCTTATCTAATCCCCGCCAAATGCTACTGAGTTCAAATCCAATGTGTCTGGATGTTTATGTCGAAAGGCTTTGATGTGAATGAAACCTCACCACCCGCGCACTCTTCATCACGTGATTGCCATGCAGTAGTGACGACTGGGACGTAAGCTACTTTCTTTGTCCAGTCGAACGTGAATTTCCAAGCGCCTTGGCGCCACCTGACTTTGTGAGTCACTGCTCCAGGCTCGGGTCATGGACGGGCTGGAATTTGACTAAATTTGTGTAGGATTCACAAGCACAACGTAAGAAAAGAAAGCGGTTAGAAAATAGCCAAGAGCAAGTTAGGTCCGTTGCACCGAAGTGTCGCTTATTTACCCTTTGTGATAAACGGCGCGTGACGTCAGAACGACCCAACCAACGCTTTCGTAATTATTTAACCCTGGCGTGCGTATATAACTACTTTAGAAACGCAGTGACGTTAGATAACCTTTACGAGAGCTGCAGTTTGTGGCACAGCTGAAGGGTGAATATTCAAACAGGCTGAAACAGGCTGACATTAAGCTCCGCTTGATAAACTGAAACAAACAGTTTATTTTGCATCCTTCAATACAACAAACCCGCAGCACTGCCTGGAAGGTGCAACGAGCAGCGTTAAAATAGATCACTGCGGTTTGACGTCAGAGGTGCACGCGTGTTGAGAAAACGACGAGCTTCCTTTATCGAAACAAATCGAAGCAACGAAAGTACTCGTCGCACTGCATATTGATCACTCTGCATCCAGCGTAAACGTGTTACACTCAGATTTTTCTGCCAGGAATATCTACGGGACTAAATAGGTTTTTTGTTCGTTTTTTAACGGCGTCTATCACATTGATAAGCGAAATGAGACTGCAGCATGTTTTTCAGCTCAAAATCGTGTTTTTTATTTGCTGACTGTTTTCACCCCCGTATATCCTACCTTGAGATCTAGAATGTCATGAATCACAATGCACACATTTGATCAAGGCTTTAGTAATGATGCAACAAAATTTCCTAGTGCTGAGGAGGGCAACCTACATCAGGCCAAGCAAGACTACATTTTTAAAACAAGCTACGTTTTTCAACAAAAATTTTAATCAGTATCTCGAATAGCAACAAAAACTTCCTCTTGCTGTTGGTACATAAAGATTTTTTGCAAAAAAATTCTTTTTTCAAAGTTTCTCACTTCCATTGATTCAACCAGGTTTCCACTTCAACTGCCCGTGAAATGTTGCCGTGGAAATGCTCTGGACCTTTATTTTGGCTTTTGATTTTCGGCCACGCTTCTTCCATTTTGGTTTAAATGTTCGCGGATTTCAGTCTTGGTTGCTTTACAGAAATCTTCATTTGACCTATCCGTCATTGGTTGTTGATTCGAGCGGCTTTGACCAGATTATCATAGTTTCCGAAGTCGTTACGTGGCGAGCTTCGTCAAGCGTCGCATCCTTGGCAAATAGCAATGCAATAACCATTGCTATATGGAAAGGAAAAATACTTTGGAAGTGTCCATTTCGGAAGGCCCAGCCAGTAGCCACACGCATCGTGCAACATATCGCTTCGTGCAAGGCAAGCAACGCCTACTGTTCCCACCCTACGGCGAGAAAAAATGATAGTAGATGGAATTTGCAGTCTTTGAAGTAGTGACTCTTGGTCGTGACTCAACAAAGCTGCACCTTCATAAAACAGTGTGTCACTCATGCCTACAGTCAGTATGCCGCTTGGGACGGCTGAGGCATCGGCGGTCGGCTTGGATTCGGATACAGAGGAATCGCAGCGTTCCCAGGGCAGGAAGGAGGCGCTTGCTGCAGTGCTTAACGTGTTTGCAACAAAAACTGCACCATTAGTTACACTGGGGCAGAAAATCAAGTTGACGGTGGGTATCTTTCGTTTTTTGTTGGCAGCACCTTACAGGGTATCATGACACAAGCAGAAGCACTTGGCGGGGCACATTTAGCAGGGCGAGTGCTGTCGGAACTGTCTTGTTGAAAACAACTACTGCAAACTGAGAAACAGGGGAAGTAAGATGTGTTGAAAAAACTCTCGCGCTCTATTGCACAGAGTCTGATGAAGATATTGGGACTACAGACTGGTGACGCCTGAAAAGAACCAGTTGCTCTAATGCGGCTATTGTTGTCTCACTTTCGCGGGGATTGAAACGTCGAAATAATCACGCTTGTCGCCACGTTGTCCGTATCAAGCGTTTTGTGGCAAGCGTTTAATTGACCTAATGGCGTTACGATAAACGCTTGTCGCCAATCACAAGACCTGCCACCGACAAAATAAATTTTGCTGTAAGGTGACCGTGAAAAACCGAGGGTGCACTCGCGCCACTGGTTGTTCGATAACAAAAAAAATATTTCCGTTTTTGCCTCTCTGTCAAATCGCCAATATTACGGCGGTTTTTCTGTGACGTCCCAACTACAACCGGTTGGAATGAACTAATTTGTTGCAAGATTTAGTCAGCATTTATCAGGCATATCTAGAAACTCCAGGATACCTAGGAGTTTCTAGATATCGCTGGTATTTATCTCAAAACAAGCCTGTAAATGAACAGTCATAAATCATTAGATGCATAACACCATTTCGATGCCTGTAAAAGAAATACCAAAATGGAAGTAACTTGTTTAACAATCCACAGAATAGAGACGCAGATAAAGTGCTTGTTGGCACGTATCTGACTGCTGATGTCATTGCCGAAGTTTCCTGCGCAAAATGACGGTGGCGAACATCCAATCTTACGCAAAGTGATCGTCCCAGTTTCCTTCCGGGCAGTAATCTGTCAGCCCTAGATGTCTCGTTATAACTGTACTCAGGTTTCCCGCCCTTCGTCGGCCGGCTTTCTCGTGAAAGCCTCCTTCAATTTTTTTCGCGTGCATGTACGTCGTGAATCCGCTCTGCGCCACGTTGATGTTCACGCAATTAATTTCCGTCAAGGACAACTTGCTGCCTTGGTGCATAATCGCACTGCGAGTAGCAGGTTCGAGTTGAGTTGCTTTCGGAATGACTGATTGAGCGAAGATAACGGTTGTAAAGACTGCTCTCATCAATGCATGAAAACAGAGGTTTAGACAAACATCACGTTCGGTATGCAGGCTGGCGGCTTTTTTTAAACGAAATCCTTGGCTATGTGGTTACTTTTGCAACACAGTGTTCAATTCTGTAATGATTAACACAACAAGCAAACACGCAAGCAAAAGATATATGGAAAAACAATAAAATTGTTGTTAAACGGGTTAGGCAGAAAACCACGCACTGAACAAACAGAACGAGGCCAGAAAAGTCACAGCCTACAAGAACATTTCGGGAGGTTAGTAATCAACTTGGTTTTTGCAGGAGTTTCCTGATCAATATCACTTTCTGCATTAACTAAAATATCTTGGTTCAGCCGACAGCATAGTCGATTTGCTCGCTCAGCGACAAGGTCTGGTGAAAGAGAAAAGGAAAAGATTGAGCTCCAACCTACAACAAATAATACAGTGCTTGGGGCGAAACCACAAAATATAGTATGCCGTTGGTAGAAGACGTATCAATTCGAACATGACAGTCGAGTAGGAAGCGCAGGGTATTTAGTTAAATATTTGATAAAGTTTTCGTCAAGACAAATGGGAAAGGCCAGAAGTCTCGCAGTAAGTCGAGGTCGAGGCTGGAGCATAAGCTGAAATCGAAGTATCACGAAGATTTCACAACACTGCCTTAATCAGGATGGGATAAACTGCCTTTTTGACGCAAATTGCTCATTTAGGCCGTGTGGCTGCAACGGCTACTGGCTGGCGACTTGCTCCTGAATTGGTTGATGCAAGCAACATTTTCCGCATTGGCTGGCGTCTGGCATACTGTTTTTACGTAGCATAAGATCGCGTTTACTACGTAAATTCACAGGCGATTGTGACATAATCACTTAGGTCACTTGCCATAGCCAAGGCGACAGCTTGAGGCCTGTCGCAATGGGCATAACGGCCTATTGTTACTGGTTTGAAACTGCACCTATTGTGTTCTTGGTTCAGCAGGGAAAACAAGATCGGATGATGACGTCCATGTAAGGGCTTGAGACATAGAAACTAGTTTACAGCCAGGGTATAACTTTTGTCAAGAAAAAGACAATAAACGTCGTCACCACAACTCCTAAAGTAATATCTATTTAAGTATCAACGCAGCTGAGGTATGAATAAGCACTCCTATTTGCACTAGCGCTTTGTTCCAGTAAGGTGCCAGTTAAACTGTACAATGTAAAATATGAATGGGAAGTTGATAGGCCTTTCTTTCAAAGTGCACTTCAAAACGGGATGCGAAGAAGTGAACATGGTTCAGCTGAGAGCATATTACGAAATCTGGCAATTGCAGTATATCTTTTCAGGTCTAACGCAAGTTAAAAAATACTTTTAAATACTAGCACCTTTTGGGGTTTCTTGGCTTTTCTCTAACAAGAAAAAACTGTCGTATTTGAAAATACTATAATCCTCATTACGTTCTTACACATAACCTGAACAAAATATCTGTGATTTAAGTTACTGGAGAATAAGTAAATATTTTTGAAAAAGCATGGCAAGTCATACAGCTAAATCTGAAGTTCTGCGGATTAAAGCTTGGCAAGGAAAATTTACACAGAATTTTGCATTTACATTTTTAGAATTTGCCGTGCGTGAAGTTGATCGCAGCGATATCAGTGCAACTCTGTTAGCCACGCCCTTCTGCTGTGTTTCACGCATGCCTTTGGGTCTTGCGTTGTGTGTATACAAGATCGTTGTCTGAACAAAATATTTTGGTAACACACCTGTGCATTGGAATACTTGACAAATTTGACGCAAACCAATCTGTGAAAAAAGCATTTCGCGTTGATCAATTTGTAGTAGGTGGCTAAAAACGTTTTTACAGACCCACCAAGTCGCAAATCTGAAGGCTGCCCATTATATTCATTCTGATGTTACACCCACTACAAGTGGTTGTAACTGCGTTGTTCGAACGTTGCATCTTTTGGGTGAAATTAAAACAGTGGCTGTATGAGTAGTCCTTAAAAACGTATCATTCTAAGTGGTGTGCGACGCCCTGTCACCATATACGCCACAAATTTCAGAAAAGTTTGGTGTAAAAGAGTCCTTCGCAATGTCGGCACCATCTTGTTTTGAAATTGCGTTAAATGTGCTGCGTTCTCTCTTGCAATCCGCCTGCAATGCTTTGACCAACAACAGACTCGAGATATCAGGCGGGATGGACAAGTAGAAAAAACAGTTTCAGTGATTGGTTGAAATCCTCTTGTCTAATTAATTAGTGCACTTGGCGTTTCAACAGCTTTTTTGCGGCGTGCCAGAATATTCGCCGGCACCACCGACAAATAGAAGACTAGAACTGGCGGGTAAATAAACTTCAGCTTGAACGCTGATAAGGTTTTAATCACTAACCCGAATTGCAGTTATCAAATACTTTCGGCAAAGCGCCCATGAACAATAAAACCTTGTCTTGGAGGTAGGTATTACCGCAGATTGCACGAATGCAGTGATGAGGTTGTGGTACGAAACGTCTAATTACGGTCATGCGAAAATCACAACAGTCGGAAGTCTTGACGTTTCGTGCGAAAGGCTTTACTTCAACTTGATGACGTGCTGAAGTGCTGATCAACTGGCGCAATAAGCCGCATCAGCTTTGCGCACATCCATCACGCTCCAGAAAGGGACCAGTTTATGATTCAGACGAGACGTGATCAGACGCGCGGACGAATTTCATTTGTAGTGTAAACAGAGCTTAACCGTGAACCAGGTAAGATTGGAAAAGCTGTCCCCTGGTCTATCTTTCCCAGATGTCTCGTGGTTGAGTGACAACCTTAGAAAAAAACATAGCAGTTTGTTGTCATTTTAAAATCTAGCAGAAAAAAGCGTTTCTTGTGTCCTTTTCCGGTGGATTGGGTCACAGTGCCGTGCCACAGAAGGGCAAAAGTTACTTGATTACCTCTTTTGTGTATTTCCACAGAGATTAGGCTTTCGAAGTATGTCCGCCTGGATGCACATGTCCTCCAGTATTATTTTACCTGCCAGGCAATAGTTTTCATCCAGTTGATTTTAAGAAAAGGAGAAGTTGATTTATTTTCTTACTTGTTACACAACTTCAAGCATTTGTACTACCCGATGTTTCGACATAGGACCATGCGGTTTGGCTCCGTGCAACCTACCAAACTTGTAACGCCCTACGACGGACAAGCGATAAATCGTGCCGATGTGCGCGAGAAGATTGCTAGAAACGCCAATAATTCGCCCGACGAGACCGCAAACTGCGGTTTAGCTTGCAAGACCAGTAACTACAATGTACATCGCCTGTCTACATTCATCGACAAGCAAGATGATCGAATGGGTAACACTCATGATTGCTCCCTCGATACCAAAGCTTGCGCAACGGACCAACGCCAGTCGCTCAGCTGGCGCGCTTCGTCCACTTGGAAGCGGTCGAGTTCCTTGAAACGAGGCTTCGAGACTAGCGCCATTTTCAAACTTGTGGTGCTGGTGATGCTTTGCTTGGCGAGCGCCTGGACAAGCGCAGAGCCACAGTTTAACAGGCGGTTCGATCCGCCTGTTCAACGAACTCGGCACGGCATCATATCTCTTTTCAACGACAACGCATCCAATCCTACAGATTCGGCGAAGGTATGCTGAACAAAGAGTTTGTTGCAGTGTTCCGCAAGGTTCACACTTCAGAAAGATTGGCTGAAACGGTACTGACAAAAATCACAGTGTTTCTTGAGTTGCTTGTCTTCAATAAACAATTTAAATTCATTTATCTTGGCTGCGCAAATCCAAAAAAGGGATTTAACGCAATTTCTTTGCCTTTTTGTTTTTTAATTTTAAGTGAGAACACACTTGCGCTTTTGTGTGGTTTCAACGCCGAGACTATTTGACCACACCCACTACCAGCTCCGTGTCAATCAAACGCAAATGTAACATTTTATTGTTCTTTAAAGAGCTTTTTTTCTGCGTAAAAACTCTATAGAAAATTATTTGACAGAGACTCATTTTTCGCATATTGATTTAGAATGGCGTTTTGCACCTAAACGGTACTTTAATGTTAGATTTAAGCTTATCTTGTTCTTGATTTAAATTAAACTGAGTCTTTGAAAAGGCATTGGTACACGGAAACGGATTAAAAATTACTGAGTAACCTCTGCTTACCCGTCGAAATATTACCTCATTTCGAGGTGTTGATAAGAGCCATACTTTTTGACTCTTTTCTTAAATACTGACGCGTACGTTTAGAAAATTGCATATTTTTCTGAAAAAGTCTGATGTACATTCTTATTTTCGTGCATAGTTTTGAAACTCCTGGTCATTTTAGTTCAACATATTGATGACTAACCAAGGTTATCCATGGGGCACTTTATTCTGTCCCATCCCAGGACAACTTTGGCCTGTCCTATCCCAGCATTTTACCACGAAACTAGTAATGCGAAGTATATTATTACGTTTGTATATTTAATGTCTAGCCTCTACACCGCCGTTGTCAAAACAAAAACTTCCTATTATGGGGCCACTAAAAATTGGGTGACGTTTTTAGTTATCACCCAGAAAGGGCTTAACAACCTTATTTTCGGGGGCCTTACATCACTCGGCCTTGGCACTGACCCTCTGCATATGCTTGTGCAATACTATGAACATAATATAGTGGTATTTAACTTTGAAAAGTTCTGTTATATGACGTACAATTACTAGTCCAATGTCTCTATCCTATGGGACAAATCCCATGGGAATCTCATTCCTACGGTCTGACCTGTGAGTAACGTGTGCATACCTCATTTTGTGACATGTTCTTCAGAAAAAGTTTAAATTTGAAGGTGTTAGTCAATCAACAAAGGTGAAATTACTTTCAAAAGCTATATTTGAATAGTTTTTGTCGAAAGATGTTGCTACAATCTTTGAGAGTGTGCTGGCTTAAAGCAGCTTTGCATAATCGAAAAATATAGCTGGCAATCCGTATCAAGTGTTGCACTAAAAAACGTGCATAGGCCTGGGTAAAATCTAATGAAAACCTTTTTGTGAAAAAGTGCATTTCATTTATTTTCAAACACTTGCATAATAATGAACTTATCAAATTTGTAAGATTTGTGTACTAATTGCGGAAAAAATGTTTTACCGGAAATCGTTTTTTACGACCACGAAAATTCCCGAGAATACATTCGGATTTAAGTTTTTTGCCGAGTTTTCGCCCTTACAAATTTTGCGCAGGTAAAGCAAAATTTTTGCAGAGAATTCACATCTGTTTTCCCAACCTCGTGTACTATCACTCGAAGAATGTAAAAGATTGCTTAAACTGAATTGCGCCATGCACTCGCAGTCATGCAGATGCAACGACCTGGTTGGATTACATTTGGCTCAACATGTCGTTTTCGTGATTCGTATGCCAGTTCATCCTCGAAACTAAAATTTCATAAAGCGCCTATTGAAGCGTGAAGACAATTATTTTGACCGGTCGCTGTTGCATTCTCAATCAGCTGAGTGAAGAAGATTTTTTCAAGGTTAAACCACTAACATTTGATGCTTTTATTTGCAATCCGGGGCTGCCATCTGTTTCAACTTGGCAAAAATTAAAGCTGAACAGCAAGTTAATGAGCCACGAAAGGAATCAAAAAATTAAACTATTTTTCCAAGCTGCACTTCGAAAAATCGAGATAAATCGGAAGTTTGTTCAAAGCGAATTTATTTCATTTTGTCGCGAGTTACTTGACACCCATCACGCTGCTGACATTATTTTTTTTCACCAGGGACATGGTTTTAAAAGAATTTCAGTCAAGGTGGAGATTTTATTATTACACTTACGTAAAAAACATCTATGTAAATATCCACCCTTCCATCTCAAAGTACAGTATAAAGCTCCTTTCTTGCATCTTGTTTTTTATTGGTGGTAGAGTGCACTAGTTCCATACCGAACGCAGGCATGGAACCAGGGGGCAACTTGAACCCGCGAAATTTTGAAAAACATGTTTGGTTGTTAAGTATACCAAGAATTTACAATCATTTTAGCCCCCCTAAAAATATCAGCTGTTCGCGGTCCTGCCAAATGTTTCAAACTTTTTTTCAAAACCGAACTCACTTCCGAGAAAAAAGGCTACGAAGTATCTTATTCAAGTTTTTTTTTTCAGGAATACTTGGACATATTCGGTTGGGTGGACCCGCCCGATTGGGCGTCAGTGTCGCCAAGAGCAAACGAAACAGTGGAAGAGGGTGGCCAGTGGGGGAGACAAGAAGCGTCGATCGATGTCAATCAAACAAAAGGGATGAGCCGCATCGATTTCGTGACGAAACAGAAGTTCCAAGAGCTTTCCGACCAAAAGTTCAAAGAAGCCCTGAAGAGCTTCCAGCAAGCCAGCGGGCTCGTAGTAACCGGGATTCTGGACGAATCGACGATGTTTGTTATGTCACAGCCCAGGTATGTTTAAATTCTTTATCCACTCTGTGACTTCATGGTTAGGCCAGAACGTGCGTCAACTTGGTATTTTGCGTTACACCTGCTGTGTGGCAGCAACAGCGAGGTGTGTGTTCATGCTAATCTCTATAAAGCTGTGGGCATAATGAATGGAAAACATCTGGATCACATCGACTTCCCAGTTTGTGGTTCTTAAAAATGATTTTTAATTTTTTAATTTGATTTTGAAACAGACGCGAAGTCCATGGCACAAGCACACAATGTTTGTACAACGTAGATTGATAAAAACAGACTCAACAGAACCATTTTACAAAGGCGTTGGAGGCAGAACCACAAGGTTACAGACAGTTTCTTAACACTATTGTTCGCTAACCCGTAACAATTAGTACAACACTAGTTCCAGAGTAGGACGCTGAGTCCAACCCTGGTCAAGGTCAATCTTTTAAAACTGCCGTCAAATATCGGCTGAAGACCAATCAGCACTGAGCAACGGAGGAAAGGTTTCACGTGATTTAAAATACCAATAAGAACCGGGCAGCGGAGGAAGTGAAAACGCCTTAATTTGTTTTTGTAGAAAACTGGTAACAAACTTATCTACGTAAAGCCCAGCCGTGGTGCAGCTAGAAATGTTGGATATCGCTAATCCGGTTAGCTCAATAACATTAACATTTAGATGTAATTGCTTGTGTTTATGAGTGTGTGTACTCTCATCCATAAAACAAATATAATAAGTAAAAATTTCAAACATTAGCGAAGCGCGTGCAAGACTGTAAACAAACCCGAAATGCCGACCAATTGCAATAGGGCAACTGCTTTTTTTAGGTAAGTGTAAAACAATCTCAAACATGTGCTGAATATTTAGTTCCTGATACGCCTCAACACGTCATGTAATTTTTCTCCACTTTTTCCCGATGTTTGCGAGAGTAAAGTTGATTTTACACAGTGACAATGTAAGTTTGTCGATACTGCAATAAACGGAATTGCTACAATATTGTGGACCGAAATTCATGAAAAATTGCTATAACAGAAACTAAGCCACAGAACGCTGGCCATGACCCAAGTGGTAAACATGAGTTGCTATAGTAACATCATTATTCTGTATTCACGCATCGTCGCCTTGTCTTGATATTCCAGATACTTTTACAGCGGAGTAACAGGCATTTCCGAAAATTATTTTTCACAACGTACTTGTCTTTTGTGAACGGTTAAACGTACAGAATTTTCATAGGACAAACTGACGTATAGCGATAAATTACTTGCAACTGCGCATAAATTGATGATGGAGTAGGTCTTCACTGCACCTTCAAAGAGCTGTCCTCGTCTTTAATAACTTCTGTGATGTTGATTTCTGGAAATCTGTACTTTTATCCAGACTCACTAGCCGCAGAAAACAGCAATGATATTGCCTTTATCATCCCAACTAAGTTTATTTGAGTTGTCAAAGAAGATCTAAAACAAGATCATTAAGCTGCGTTATGACCAATTTTTTGTAAAACGAGCATCGATTCCGATGACATTATGAACACTTCAAGTACGACGATGTCTGGTTTTGGCCTCAGTAAATTTTAACTTATTTTTGCGTAGGTGAAGTGTTTATAATTAAACACTAGTTGTGCAATTCATCAATTACTCAAAGAGACATTTATTGCAAGGATTTCCTATGTAAGCCAGCGGACTTGCGATTTCTGTTCAATTAACCTCTGGTTCGATGTACCTGAGGGTTAGTGCCACAGAACATTGAAGGAAGCTGATTCAGCAAGTGGCAGCCACATGACAATTAGGCTATTATCAAAATGTTCCCTCTCACGAAAATTGAGGCGCTTAAGTCAGATATTGGTCATGGCCAAGTTGAATAACCTTCCTCTAAAGCAACGGTTTTTAATTTATTTCTCTACCACGGCTCCCTGTGATTGTCCTGTGTTTCAAGTTCCCCCGACTTGAGATAAGTAAATTGAACGGAACACTTTTCTGTTCAAGAGCTTTCCATGTTGTAGAACGCGTATTAGGGCTCGTGTCCACCCCGGAAATTTATTGACTCCCCTCTGGGGGGGCGCATCTACCCCGGCTAAGAGCCACTGCTTTAAAGTCATACGTGAAGTGGGACGAAAACAAGAAAGTAAGGACTTGTTTCTGGAAAAAAATTATTTTTAAATCTCTACTTAAAAAATCGTGAGAAATGTTTCTAAGCGCAGCATTTTTCAACGATTACGATTTACACAAGTTGTGCACCTTGACAGAGAAAATTGCGCTCCAATGTTTTATACAACGCGGTAAATGCAAGCAAATATTATGCAAGTGGGCACGAATTTGTGATAAAGCAAAGTGTGCTGTCAGGGTTTGCTTTATTTTATTTAATGTTTTTTCGAGTTTTTGAAGCTGACGGTTTGCCTTTCCTTTGTATCTGTTTGTTGAAAAAATTTTAAAATTGCGATTTTTGCTAAAAATTTCTCAATTACAAAACTCGTATTCAATATCTCAAGCACGAATGAAAATTAACATCGTCTAAACTAGGACTTGGAGATGGATAACATTCAAGAGCTTGTATCGTATCCGTAAGCCTTGCCATTGGCCTGACTGTGCTGATGGTTGTTGAACGTTGCTTTAAGTCTGTAGGGTTTGTCAAATAATGTTGACAACTTTTTTGAAATCTAGATGCGGAGTGCCAGACCAGACAGCAGTGAAAAACAAAAACGTTTCCGCTCTAACTGACCTCACTGCTCAGCACGAACGAGATATGGATCCAACTAATGAAGGCAACTTCACCGTTGACGAAGGCTTCGGGAGCGGCGACAACGACACAAAAGCTCCTTCTGCGCATAATGTTTCTGACGCTGCGAAATTGCGAAACCGTCGTTCGATCGATTTAACGGAAACTAATGGCGGGTTGTTCGGCGGCGATTATTACAACAATTACGGCATTCCACCGCTATCTCAGATACAAGAGGCGTCAGAAGTAACCAACGGCGATACCGTGCTGGCCAATTTTGTCACTGAAGACGTCGTATCAGAAGCCGAGCTTGCACACTCCAGCAGGTGCGTTTGCCAGCAGTAAAGGTTAGCAGCGGGTGAAAAACACAAGATCGGCTGTTACCCACCTGGTTTAGGGCGACGAAATTGGCTCTTTGATCGCCAGCGATGAACTGGCAATCGTTTCTGTTTATAGTCGAATGTTTGGCGCGTGCGACCCTTTCTCTGGGCGTGTCATCCTGCAATTTCAAAGCCGCGTTTTTTTCTGACACCACTTGAATTGAGTTTGCAGCATTAACGGAGTTCAGATGTAGGCATTTATACAGCGACAAGCTGCAATAACGCGCTGCAACCCGACGTGTACATCGCAGAGCTGGGTTTGGCCAACACGTTCATGTGAGGAGAACACGACGTTAAAAGCGGCGGTAAACGGATTTATCGTACGTGCAAACGTTCGTACCGCAGCCGAACCTTGCACAGGCCATTTAATCTAGGTCCTAAGAAGACGATCCGCGATGCTATTTACGTTAGGCCAGTGCTAAGCCTCTGAATTCGTAGTGCGTGCGCCTGGTAGACATGCAGCGACATTTCGGCGTCGCTTCGATCTCAACGATCTCGAAGAAAGACTATTTACGGTTGTACTTTCAAGTTTCGAACCATTGCAGCAAGAACGAATCCATTTTCCTTACATTTTTTTCAAGTGCTTGTTGTAAACAGCAAGCAAACTGTTCTTGTCTCGTCTAAGAATTCACTTAATACCACCTGAACGTTGTCGTAAACACGCCACCCTTTGATGATTCCGGCGTGCTCACGTCACTTCAAACGGCTTTTGCTTTAAGTGACGGCGAAGGAACGCCCTGCATCGCCTGCGTTCTCGATCACGTCCTCATCGTCCGCAACAAGCATTTTTCATGTTCTCTCAGGGTGGAGAGCATGAAGACAATTTTAGAAGCTTTGCGCCGCGAAAAAGTGTACCAGAAAGAACCGAACAGTGAGGCCGGCACGATTCCTCCCACACCGACTCTGACGTCTCGGATCGTTTCGTACGCACGCGACAGCGAACGTCGCCGACAGAAACGTTCAACACTTTTCAAGCTCTTCACCGTGAACGGATGGGGTCTGGCATTTGGCCGAGACAAGATCACGTGGAGACTGGTAAGTTGCATTTCTCATGTTTAGCCTAAATGTGGAGCACTCTACCAGCCTTTCGTTCTGCTTCATTCTTTGGACTTGGTCACTCCGAAAAGAAGTTAAATCCAATTTTCGAATTTCGAAAACTATCTCATTCTACGATTTGCTGGATTGCGCCATCTTGAATTAGCAGCGACCAAACCGCAGAAGTATTCACAACATGTCAATCTATTTCACGCTGGCGCCTGCTTTCTCCCGAAAGGTCAAGGCGAAGCATATTTTGCAACGTGGCACAGCGACCGTAATCGTAGCATCTCACTGAAGCAATTTTTTTGCGAAATTTCCGTAATTTTTCGCTTCACCCTTGTCGGATGTTTTTCAGTTCAGTTTCGTTTATACTTGGTTTCTGTTCTGCTTTTCGGATTGTCACGAGTGGCATGCATATGAAGCCCATCTCCGCCTGCTTGCGCCCCGGTTTCAAGAAAAATATATTTTGTTTCAATATTGTAAAGCGCCAAAAGATTCATACTCGCGTGAAGACAAGAATTTCACCACGTTGAGCTCTGGTCCAAGAAAACCGTGGCTAAAAAAATGCAACCATAGATCGATGTGCTGCCAACTAGTGGTTTAATATAACATCCACCCATGTACAAATATCCGAATCTGGTACAAAGTTAGCAGTAAAGTTTTCAAGAACATCTATGGCAGTGGGAAGATTTCAAGCACGCACAACTGCAGAGACAATGGAAGCAACGGAACGGCAACATGCCGCAACTGAAAGTGGCTTCAAGTCACAACTTCATTTGTTTTTCAACAGTTTTGTTTTTTCTTCTTGGATTGCAAAAAGGCGTTTGCGCGTCTGATGTAAAGAATACATTTGAGACTTTGCCCGCAACACACGCTTTCTTGTCGTGTAGAGCAGCGTCGACAACAGACATAAGTGGGCGCGAGCTTGCAAAGGGCCTGACAGACAAAAGTCCCCAAAAACTTTGCTCAGGATCATGCGCTTTTCAGTTGTAATGTTCGGTGATGAGTCACTCAGAGTAATGAACAACTTGTGGAGCTGTACTATGAAAAAGGGCCAATCTCGGCCGCTTTGCAAAGGAACGAGCATGCTTGGACCTGCCGTCCAACTCCGGCTCGCTAAATAATGGAAAAACAAAACAGGCTCGTCCGCATATTTGCTCAACTGACTAACATAACGTCACAGAAGTCTATCAGTTAGCACAGCTATCAGCACTCAATATCATGTTGCGCGACTAATGCAGCATACATGCACAAATGCGCTGTGCGCAAAGTCCGCAGCAATCTGGATCAAAACCGAAATCTGCTTTCACTACTTTCCATTAACAACAAAAAGCGAAACCAATTGGATACCTGCCCATGTAAAGGAACGGAGGCAGTAATCGTACAGTCTCGCCCTTACATCTCATTAAGTGCACCGGTGGAGAGGAGATGGTGGCGGTTTCCTTTTTTAAATTTAGCTCATTAAGAAAACCTTGCTGACTCTTCTCAAAATTACGGTGCCTTTTCTTCCACCCAATAAAAGACATTGCTTATTTCGTAACTTGAAGGAGAGGTGTTACGTTTTTTGCGAACTTTGTCCATCGAAATAATTAGTGTAAGCCGCACGCAACGCGATATATCCACATTTTGGTTATATTTGTGGAAAGAATAATCACACCACTAACGTGTGCCTCATTAAAATACAAAAAAACTTTTGATTGACTGTTGAAATTAAAGACGACGCCGACGTTTCAGTCAGTTAGATTTGTTGTTATGAAAGCTCGTTTCCTAATCGGCTGAAATGTCGGCATCTGTTCAAATTACAACAGTTAATTAATAAGTTTATTTAATATTTTCCCGGTCCTTTGATGGCTGGTTCTGCATGTATATTTATATGGCTCATTAATAATGACGTACTGTAGAAGTTAATTGTAGTGCTTCGCGTTTTGTCTAGCTCATGACGAAGTACGGCGATCACTCATGCGTAACGAGAAAACGAAGCTAAAAGCTTTTGCGACGAATTTGGGTTCGAAAATAAGGATGTAACAAAATTGACCGCCGTAAAAAGTTTTGTCGTATTTTTATCTTACATTTTCAGGTTTGCCTGCAGATTTTCATATTTTTTGTTTAAGAAAAACACTAACAACATTTATTTAAAACTTTACAACAAACAGGGAAGTCCGCGTTGTGACAGGCAGTTCGAAAGGTTGCCAATGGGCAGTCACTTGCATCCACAAATTCCACTCGAACTTCCTGCAACAGCACCCAACTAATCAATGAAACTTTCTCAAATATTTGCTTCACTTGAAAATGTTTCGTCGGGCTTTAAGAGCCAAGCCGTTTGGAGGCGTGGCAGCAACGAGCTATTTAAAATATTTGGATTAACGATGAATGATCAAATTCTCTGTGGTTCTGACGTACTTGTGATACCAGCTGCTGCTGCTCTCGTGCTAATGCGATTCGAGCCTTTAACATGTGCTGTTGGGCAGGTGAAAGAATGGCCGAGTGTCAATCCGTTTATGAGCAACAATGAAGTGTGGTTCACAGTCAAGCTGGCCTTTCGCATGTGGAGCGAGGTCTTACCTCGAACTTTTGTTGAGGACAACACTTCTCCAGTGAACCAAGTCGACATCCTCGTTGGATTCGGCAATCGTATGTATACTGAGCACAAGTGAATGCTAATACAGGTTGAATGCAAATGCAGTGAACTACGCCTGGTGACCATTAGAGCACAAGAGTTTTACTATCTTTGTCACGGTAAATAGATCCCAGCTCCTAAACGTACCAGGCAGTGCACTATAACGGTAAAAACTCACGCAAAACTTACATTTCAAATAGCCTTCAGTATCTATCGAATGTAATTTTTTGTAGAGCAGGGTGCTCACACTTTTTCAGCAAGCCAGCTACTTATGAAATAAACAAGTCAAAATGATCTACCTGCTACAAAAATGCAAAACATTTATTTATTGACAAATATATTGAGAATTTTTTACAATGTATGTTGTATACCTTGCCTACCCACACGCGCCCATATTGCACAACGCAATTAACTATGTGCAGTTTTTGTCATTACCTGACTTTACACAGATGACATGCACTGAATGGAATCTGAAAGGTGCTAATGTCAAGCGATCTGCCCACAGTACCTTTGAGATCAGCTGGTAGATCGCGATCACGTATTGATCACCCCTGGTGCAGAGGCTTGAAACTGCATCCAACCTAAACCTCTAACTGGTTTCAATTTTTTCTCTATACGACTTCGACCTTCTCGACCTATTACAATAGAAGATCAAGGAAACGGTTTCGGTTAATTTTCTGGTGTTTGAATACTGGTGTTTTTCCAAGACTTACGCATTGTTGAAAAACATACGTCGTCTGCCACACCAGTGAAAGCTTAGCGCTTGAAGAGCCCAATTTATCACATATCATCTGTCGCCAAATTCGAAATTAAATGCAAATTTTACTGCGGTATGTTCTCTGCACACTTTAGTTCTAGACGTACATCGATCCAAGTGCATGTACAAAAGAATGTTTGGAATGTGGCAAAAATTTTAATCTTGTAAGTGCCTTGTTTTCCATTGCATTTCATAGAGTTCGCTGTTCAACCAAATATGCACATGATCACCGTACAATTGATCACAATCAACACCATCTCATGAGAAGTTCTGCTCACACGCAAAGTAGCGTTCTGAAGTACTAAGAGGAAGTTACGACTTGTGTTTCGCCATTTTGTTTCGAGTGCAAAATACTGTGAAATTCATCAAATGCTCGACAAACACAACGCACATAGCGTAGAATTTTTGACAAAAATTCGTGAACTCATTTGCGGATAATACCAAGCGGAGACATGAACTCAAAGTTTAAATATAAAGGGTCACGAATCGCGATCTCTTTCGCGGATTGATTTTAGTAGACCTTTTCAAGTTTCCAGTAGACCCAAATCAAGCCCTGTTTGAACAACGCCAAGCGCCATGAACAGGCTTCTAGATGTGATCTGTGCTGGTTCTTGCGGCTGCAACATGTTTCCGACAGCCCGGAATGTGCCGGAGGCCAGCCGCTGGAGGCGCCCGATGTTTCCGGTTTTTGCAAACCACAAATGGCCCGGTAAGCCAAAATCCTTAAGTTTAGCTTTAAGCCATCACTCGTGCCAGAAGCAACAAGTCCTGCGCGGACCGTGTAATCAGTCTTCGCTAATTCGGCGTTCATGTGAAGGTCACTATTAACAAACCTTTTCCTGCGCTTAACTACAATTCACTGGGACCTGAGAAGCTTGCGCGAGTTTGCGAAATTCTTGCCGATTTTGTATCAAATCGCAGCAAAAACAGGCCGCACCCACTTGGGATCGGATTCAGCAGCCGAAAATATATCCGTGTGACGATGCGAACGTTATCAGTTGTTTTGACAGGCGCAGCTTGATAAGCCCTAAATCGGCGAAGGAACTTCACGAATGTTTTTTCTGTGATAGTTGCGCCACTGCGTTACGTTTGAATCAAACAAAGTGAAGCGAAAGATGTTTTTTTGCTTCAGTTCCAACACGATTGTTCGAATTTCAAAAATCTTGGGAGTTTCACACTACAATGAACCGTTTATGCTTTAATGAAATTTTTCTGGGTGAAGGGTGAAGTCATTTGAACAAAAACAAATACCGATCGGGAAAGTCCCATTGAGGCGTTTTCCAGTGATAATATTCTTCGGTTGATTATCACTGGCTCAGCGTAATTCTAACTTCCAAAACAGTTTAGCGGCAATTTTTTAATTTGCACCGCAGTGCTTCTGAAATCCAAGGTGATTATTAAACTAATCACTTTGACTTTTATCGACAATGTTCACTCGCTTAGCTACTCAGGAATATTACCAAGCGTTGCTGCGTTAGGTGTTAACTAGTGGGATTTTGTGTTTTTTTATGAGCGATAACGATTTCGTAGGGAAGCAACTATATTAACCTTTGTCAAACACGAATGCAAACATTGCACTGCGGTGTCATAACAAACATAAGCTTTAAACGGAATTTCAGTGCAAACAGTTTTCAACAATTCTACCCCTATGTATGGCCCAAAACAATGCTGTTTTGCAACATTTCAGTCCAATTATCCCAAGGTTTCAATTTAGGCTTAAGCGGTTTTCTATGTTGGTTGTTGCGTCGTATCAACCATTGCAAGTATACAACAAAGCATTGAAATGCGTCTTTTATCGAAAGTGATAAATTCAGTTTGCATGGGCAAAAGAGTTTGTAGGCCTCGGTGAGGGATTGTTTAGGCAACGATGTTTTTTGCTGATGAGAGCAAGTTGATGGTTGTGTGCCACATTGATCGCCGTCTAATTTCAGACGTTTTTTTCAGACGCTTGCCTGAGTAACACCGGTTAATAAGTACTGATTATTAGTTCACGGCCAAAGCACTTCTGCTCTCAGTTTCAAAAACGTGGTTTGCGGACAGGTCTTGATGCTATGCTACGCTTTTAAATTTGAACCAGATTGCTGCGATTTCGTCGGTTAAACGCACAAAAATGCAAAGCGTAAAGTAGAACCTTTCACTCATTTCCGCTTTTTTTCGTTTCAGGAAAGCACAATCGGTGCCCTGTGCAATTTCGCAACGGCCCGTTCACGCAGGAATATGCCCACGCATGGCCTTTACCCAAATCGGAAATTCACTTCAACGACGCGCAACCCTTCGTGTCTGTCAGCTGGTTGCCAGGGGCCAACACCCGGGCTAACAACGTCCAACGGTCCTCCCACTACCCGATCAGCTTACTTAAAGTAAGTTGTTTCGCTAAGTCCTGAGTTGCACGATCTGCTGGCGTTGTTAGTCAAATGAAAAGTGTGATATGGAACGATTGGCGCATTTTTTGTGAAGCAAGAATACACTGTAAGCTTTAAGTTCCTGCTCACAATCTCAAGACTTCCGCATGAATGTCCTACAGGCATGTTAAACCGTCAGAATACGCGCACCAAGGATGCTTTAAAGGACAGTATATGACGAATCGAGATGAGCAATTTGCTGCAACGACTTGAATCCAATTTGATGTAATTGAAGCATGGCATTTCTTGCATGCTGGTAATGGATCAAAGTCAGGCATTTCTGGATTACTGTCTGGACGTTATAATCGATCCAAATTAAATGCAACTATCAGGGAGCACGTTACTATTACACCTTATCTATCACGACCTTATCGAACTTTAAAGCTGTCACCTCATATATCTGGCATGCGCGAGCCAAGCCACTGGATGTTTTTCCACGAAAAGAATCTGCAGTAAATAAAAATCGTGGTTTTACAAAACAATCGCGCCTGGAAGACGGACCTACCCTATTGTGTCGATATGCTGCCAAGAAAAACACTGCTAAACTTTTGCGTCGGCTTTGTCGGACTTTCTTTTTTGCGTCTTTTTCTTTTTGCAATGAATGCTGTGGCCTTCCAAACAAACGATCACGACAAACTCCTGGTCCAAATTAAAGCGTTGCTTGTCTTCGATGCTTCAACAGTGTGAACTGCCTGCCTCGTTCAGGCGAATGATTTTTCAAAGTCAGAGGGGGCGTTAGTCGCGAGCTGATAAGATTGCGATCAGGGAACGTGAGAGAAATAACGATTTTGCTTACACTACCGGAGTTTTTCAAAGAATTGCACGGTTCTTACAAGTTATTTGATAAATATTTGCTAGTCCATTTAAACGGTGTTCGGATTTGATCAGGTCGCATTGCATGAAATCGGTCACACGCTGGGACTTCCCCACAGCGAAAACCGGCAATCCATCATGAACCCGTTCTATCAGCCCTACCAATCCAAGGACGTAGAGCTTGGTTCTGCTGACAGGCAAAGCATTCAACAAATTTACGGTGAGCTGAGCCTTTCAACGCGCTTAAGGTTATGTACAATTTCATGTGGCTATGCGAATTTTAATGATGGAGTTTAAGGGATTCGGAATCTGAAATCACGTAACTCTACTTACAAGTTTCTTTGAAGATTAATTATGGAAGCGTTACTGCATTTTAAAGAACGTTGTTTTCGCTTTTTAAAAAGGTTTTGTTTGTCACTCTAAGCGAGCTGCTTAACACGGTGGCCTGTTTTTTCACAGTGGAAACATATGGTGAAATGTGTTTTGAAAACAAAGTAAGGGCAAAAAATATTTTTTTTCCGTCTGAAGACCACTTTTCTCTGCCGAAATTTCGTAGCTCTCTGCATTGCTCTTTCGTTTGCACTTTTCGAGAACAATCCTGATATATGGATTTCACTCTAAAAACTGGCTACTTCGTATTCAGAAAGCTTTCCTCTCAGCTCTGCAGTGCAGCGGCAGTCACATGAATGGCGTCTAAGCTAACCCAGTTACTGCGCAGTTACTTCATCGCTTTTTTTGCGCGAGCTACCAATGTGGTTTATCGTTGCAACGCCAGTGGACACTGAAAACTAACCAAAAATTCCAAGTACGTGGGACAGCTTATTTTAATTGGGAGTGTACCATAGGAGAAAAAAATTGAATTACATGCGAGATTTGTTGGTCAAATTCATTTTGATTTTCGATTAATACTTTGAAGTTAATCGATCGCGTAATCAGCACTGCAAGAGTGAATTTTCATAACTACTCAACGTTTTAAGTTGCAAGGCCACAACGTCCTTTTCCAGATACATTGCAGAAAATATAAATTCACACAGCTTGTCAAGCAAAGGTAACATAACTGGCACGTAACTTTAAAGGGGGCAGAGAGCAATGTGAATTGCAAACAGCTGACGTAAACCGAATGATACTGTACTTCAAAACAAATTTGCGTGAGCGACCGGTAATCAAAAAAAATTTGTGCAGCTGTATGATGATCAAAGGCGCTGCCAATAAGCGAGCAGTTCTCATCGAATAGCCTGTTTTGGCGTTTACCTTTGACAAATATTGCAAATCTAGTCCTGACGCAATACAAAGTGAAACACCTGCCATGTGAGCGTTCGAGCAAGATTGTTAAAACACTGACGAAAAACGAAGGGTGGAAACGAGCTGGGAACGACGGAATTGAAACTGAAACTATACGGTAATTTAAATGCGAACGCTGTCATTTTGCCCGACTTCGAGGCCGAAGAACTTATCGAGCACCGTGCCCGTGTCTCAGTTTGCTTGTTTTACCACCCAGAACTCTTTGAAGTTGGCGTATGATGAGAAAATAATGCAGGTGCTACCGCCCAAAAATGGTCGTCACTCCGTGCGATTTCGCATGCGACGACACTACGACAATTTTGCGGCTCGTTGCAGCAGCTTTAACTACATACAAGGAGAATTATTTAACACGACGTGTGCGCCACATGAGCTAAATTTGACGTGATTTCGCACCAATTTGTGTCATTTGCGACAACCCGCGACAGTCGCTTAACGTTGCTTACCCGTCAGTGAAGAAACCTGATCGAACTTTGTGTCGATTTCGTCCAAATTACGCGGCGTTTAAGTTGTTGACGAAGCCTTGTGTAAATATTGTGCCGTTTGCAGGTTCTTGTGTGATTTCGTTTGACGCCGTCTTTGACTGGGTGCGGCAAGTTAGAACGGGCGACGGTAAAATGAGATGGAAGTTCAACACGTATTTCTTTAGAAATTCCTGGTACTGGCTTTACGACAACAGGTAATTTTTCGCATACTTTTCGAATGAGTTTCCAGAACCCTTAAACCGCGATGAAGTTTCGAAATACTGAGCGCACAACTCCTACTTTTGTGAACGTGGCAAAAGTGTCAATCATCCATGTAGCTTGACCGTTGTCAAGTTCTCTTTGTGTTCGGAGAACAAGCAACCCAAAGTCACGTGCTAACGGTTGATTCAAAGCATGTCATTGAACCGTAATTTCCGACTAGCTTTCGCAACGTTTGCTTGCAACTGTTGTGTTCCATTCAGGGACGCCGAAACAGCGGTAGGACAGGGCGACAGTAAAAGAGTTAAGAGCAATGGAAACTCACAAAAAACAAAAACATCATTACCTATTATGCTTGTTTCTAGAAAACCATTCTGAAGTTTTTTCTAGAAAATCATTCTGAAGTTGCTGGATGCGCGAATAGCTGCAATAAACTTGTTACAAGTCGATCTTGATAAGCCATGAAATTACATAAGATACTTTTATAAAACGGCGCCTGCGCCCTCGTTGCCCCCCTTATGAAAAGACAGCGGGCAATGCCTACGTCATCCCTCGCTTGCAGCGTCCCTGGTTCTACATCAAGAGAACCTACCCGTCCTGATATAAGTTTGTTTTCTTCAGGATGCTGTTAAGGTATGTCGTATCGAAAAACACTGTTATATCTTGAACGTGTTTGGATAAAACAAGGTGATAAGGATACAATCTTCAGTATTTAATCTTTAAAAGCCAATTACTTCTGCAGAGCGCATAGGCCGAGGTACGGGGACCCAAAGCTGATAACCGAATACTGGAGAGGAGTACTGGACCCCACGAAGAAACAGCGAAAAAAGATTGACGGAGTAGTACATGTGCGGGACTGGAACAGGCCAAATGGCCCTACATATTTCTTCAGCGGTTAGTTATGTCTATTTCAGGATGATGTCTCACGGCAGAAAATATACTTTGTAAACCAACAAATGTTTGCACAATTCATTTAAAAATTGTATGAAAGGTCTAGACTTCGCTGCGCAAGCTTTAAGGCTAAACTGCAAGTTCACCGTTTAAACGGTACTGGCAGAAAATGTACGGTTTACATGTCGGAAAACATGTTTGTGAAAGAGCGTGTTTTATAAGTTAATCCGTAGATGAATAACTTAAAGTAATCTATCAAAAGTGTTTTGGAATAGCTGTCCGATTTTCATGCAACAGAGTAAGACCTCATCAAAATCGGACGTCTGGTGAAGGTTGGAATAAATGCTCCATTTATGGATCGTTGCTTCGTGTGGTAAAAATTTTAAAATTTCCCAACTTGCATACGATCTTCTTGTTGCCAATATGTAATATAAGGTAAAGAAAAAGCGAAAAGTCTAATAGGACTTTCCCCGCTTAGGTGACTATTGCCGATTTGCGCGATTCAGTTTTCAACTAAATTTTAAAAAGACTTAAAATACAGTTATTAGCCTGATTCCCTCAGTAGCTTATTTCTTCTAAGTGTTCTGTCGAGCATTCCTTTCGAAATATGCATAATTTTTGTGTTTTTTCAGTAAGGGGAGGGGGTTACTGCCAAGATGGCAACGCATGCCTAATGTGTGATAACAACAGCTATTCTTGAGGTCTACAACGCCATTTTTGCAAGTATGGCGTTTTGATGGACGAGCAAGCTTGATACCTGCGTCCCATGAAGGAATTCGCTGATAAAACAAGCTGAGTCGACGCGCGTGGCTCATAGTTACCTCGGTTGTTCATACGTAACTTGTAAAGGGAATTTTGCCATTTTGGCTTGAGGTACCTTGCGTACCTCCCACATTCTGTAAGGAGAATATGTTTCTTTTTGGAAAGGAATATATTTTGAAATACGACAAATTGTGTTTTTCGGGTCAGATGAGCTTGAATATAATTTCTGAGTTGTTGAAAAATGCGCCTGTGCTCCTAAAATATCTGGAGCCATTTATGGCAATTGGCAGCTATATATTCAGGTTTAGTTCCCTGAACCGGGCTGTTTAACGACCTACTCAGTTGAATAAAAAGTTGATTGCAATATAATTCAGGTCTTTTCCACAATAAAATAATTCAAGTCTTTAAAAACCATTCCCTACAACCACAAACGAGTATATAACGGTAGAAGTTTATAAACACAAAGATAGAAAGACGAAATTTTCTTTTGGTTTGTAAGTATAGTTACCACTGAAGATAGCGTGACTTACTTGTAACGAAATCGTGTTTGGTTGTATTTACCGCTCACAGTTTGCAATGGTGGTGTAGATTTGCAAAGACTTGCAAGTTGTCAGCAAATATTAGTCGTTAAGTAATCAATATTTCCTGTTTTTTGTCGAGAAAGGAACTCAGCTTCATGTTTTTCAAGCTGTACTGTTTATATAGGCATGAAAAACATCATTGTGCTTTAGCTGATAAGGTAGATGAAATGAACTAATGAGGAAGTCAGAGCTCTAAGAATTCCGCGATAATTTCTGGTTTTGGTGGTTTCCTTCACATTCCAATTTTTTTACAGGTGATGTTTATACGGAGTATGACAACATCAATGACCGAGCTAAAGTTTTCGATCGCTTCGGAAGGCCATACCCGAGAAAGATCTCTGTTGATTTTCCTGGAATACCATCACCGATTGACACTGTATTGTACAAGTGGGACGAAGGTCTGCTCTATTTTTTCAAGGCAAACAAAGTGAGTATTCACTTAGTTATGGTAAGATATTTTGCTCACGAGGTCTGATGATTCCACATTGCTCGATGGAATGATTTGAAGCGTGAAGCATTTACGTTGAATTTTTCGTGAATCACTGCGATTTTCAAGAGAAGAATGCAAGTTACCGTGACATGACCTGGTCATGAACAGCACTTAAATGTGAGAAGTGTTTAACTTTGTTTTGCAAAGATTGTGGCACAGCACACTGTGAAGCAAAGCCTGGTCGTTCAAATTCTCATACGCGTTTTTCTTTTCTGGTGTTTTACGCATAACTGCGTGACGCTTTAAAGTACCACGCGCATATCTACTTTGTGTCGTGCGCACCAGCTTGTCTGAACATGGAAGCGGAATACGCGATAGGCTAAAAAGGCTTCACTTAGTTTCAAGCTCATCTAGCCTCCGGTGTGATAGCTACCACATTCGTTTGCTTAACCGTTAAAAGTTCTGAAGCTCGGAGGGGTGTACAGTGGTTTGTCCTTGCGCGTTCTTTCTCTCGGTGCAACATGTTTCTTCGTTTAGGTTCACCGATTCAACTGGACCAAGCGTAAAGTCGAAGACGTCAATTTCATATCGACCACGTTTCCGGGATGGGGCGGTGCTTCCCACTTGCCTGACAACATAGACAGCGCCTATTACTCTTACACAGACGAGGCGTATTACTTTTTCAAAGGCCACTACTATTGGAAGTTAGCTGGAGCAAAGGAGAAGGACCTTAACGTTGGCATGTTCTTTCCTTACAATGCTGTAGGTCCACGGCAAGTCACAGGGCGTCGATGGAAAGACTTGTGCGACGTAGGACCAACTGAACTTATAATGAACCTCCGCAAAAGCTAACACGTCCTTGTGTTCGTTTACTGCCACCTAGTGGTTGGTTCTGCCCCACTCAGCGCAATTTTTTCAATCGATACTGAGCCACGTTTCCTTCGACGGTGCACCTCCGCTTTGCCTTCAGCCTGGTGTCACGTGAGCTGCTTGTTTGAAGTTGTTGCTGTTTTTGACCTGTAAGTTTAACAGTCGCTTGTTGGGCCTCGAATCTTTGCTGGAGACTTGCAAGACGAAGACCCGTGCATTGAGTTCCATGTCAACAGATATTTACGCGCAAACTTTGCATAGAGCTTGCTTCTACTGTACAAAAGTGCTTGCGACAAAAGCCAAAATGCAAACGAATTTCGCGCTCTGACATGCGGGCAACTGCGAAGAGTCTGGAGCAAGGCACCTACCTCACCGTTCACCTTCACATGACGAACCGAATTGAAAACAAACGCCATTTGCTTCGGTTCTTTCTCGTCGACCCGCGATTTTTGGGTCTCACTTCGCAACGCCTGTAAGGCGATAGTTCCGATGCGACATGCCTCTGCAATCTTTTGAATTTCAAGTGTGGAGTCGTCAGATGGTGCGACAGCGAAACCCTTATCTCCGTCCTGAGAGCTTTGTCGTTGAACTCTCACCAGCTGAAATTGCTTTAAGGCATCTGATGACATGCAGAGGTTTCAAACTTNATTTCGTTCTTGTTAAAATTTGCCTTTACCATGTTTTACACGTGTTTTGCTTTTTCAGTGCTGTACACGCTTTTTACAGTGTTATGCCTTTCTGGTTTACGTTTTCCAACTCATTTTTTATCTTTCGCTGTAACCGTAGAGCTGTTGTGTGTCCGACGATAAACAATAATAAATTCTCAATTAAACTATAAAACGACGTTGCATAAGAATCTACATCATTTGCATGCAAGTAATGTCTTTTATTCTTTTGCATGCACAATTTTTTAAACTTTCCGCAGTCGTTGAATATTGATTAAATTGCCAAAATCTGTTCAATGCAGTTATCAAATGACAAACAATTTTGGGCCCGAAAACTTTTCACAATAGCTTTACGTAAGTCTTTCTGTACACAAGCAATCTTGGAATATCAACAAGAAAGTAATTGTTAGCACCTTCGATGTTTCGCCCTATTTGCGGAGTTTAACGTTTTTTACTGATTGTTTGATTAGCTTTCAGTTGCATTTCTTAAAACGGAATTTGAATCAATTTTTTTGTGGAATTCATTCTCTTTGATAGTGAATTTCTTGGAGCTACTGAGAGTTGACGCTTATTTCTCTGATCATTTTTGCAACTTTGTTGATATGGAAACGCCTTTTGGATTTCTTTTTTTAACTGCTGGGTAATAATGTGACACATATGATTTTTTACCCACTATCCGGTTTGTAGTCCAACAGGAAGTTTTTCTTTTTTGTAAAGGTAAAGTGGTTCCATTGAATTGTTGGATTATGAAAATAATTTGCTTCTTGAAAACAATTCAATTACTCAGTTTTCTTCAGGAAAATTTCCGTCGCTTTTGATGACTCAGCAGTCTCGCCATAAGTAAGCGTGATTGTTAAAAACCAGCGAAATTCATTCCTGCGACCGACATGTATCTTTACTGATTTGTTTATTTATTAAGTTTGTAATTAATTTTCAGTTTATTATAGCTTTTCTTGTATTGTGCATTTAGAAGAAAAAACGTATTTTAAAATAAAACGGACAAACAGACTCGGCGATAAGATTAGAAACCTTCGTCGTAGTTTTGCCTCTCCGGTGATATACACCAAGATGACGGAGTGGTTGCAATGCAGCTTTGAAGACGAGCTGCTAATAAAACAGCAAATTTTTTCTCGCTCAGAACAGCATGAGCTTAGTTGGTGTTACATTAAAACACTAGAAAGAGAAAAAAGACTGTAAGGAGATTGTGGTACCTGTATGTTAGTCTTCTTTTAGCGGTTTGAGTTTATAAAAGTGAGAACAATGCACAGAACGCGGGTAAAGGAATTTTTTGCATGGGGTGAACTGTCAAAGGACCATTTTTGTAATTCCTTGGTTATGCCAACTGAGAAATTCTTAAGGAAACCATTTGCGTTTGCAAAGTAATAAATAACATAAGACCTGCTACTTTAATGCATATCTTTGAAAAAGTCAGACGAGATTCATAAAGTTTTCTCAAAGACTTAGATTTAAATAGCTCCTGGATTTTTGTGAGAAAATATTGTTCGGGCAATTTATTAAGGCTACTTAATGAAAATCATGTTAACCAGTTTCAACCCACAAATTTTTGCAAAAGTCTTAGTTTTTTATGTATTTAAAGAAAAGCCGCATCATTTCTTGAAAACAATTAACTGAACTGCAAGTTCTGTAAAAGCAACCTAGGGCATTTCCATTTCAGTCGCGTTTTGCTTTCTGCAAAGTCAACTTTGCCAAAAATTGACAGTATCAAATCATTTCTTTTTTAAGTTATTCCTTCAACAGTTAAAGTACATTTTCTTTTACTCATTTTTGTAGGAATGCGAACTAGTACCACCCCAACCAAACAGTCTTTTGCAATATGAGTTTTTCCAACTTGGGGACGTCGGTCAGCATTTTGCAGGTTTTGTAGGGTATTTGTAAAATTTGAAAGTTCTCTTGAAAATTGTTTTGCTACCTCCAAATTATTCGGCCTGTTAACAACAGGGATGACTAAGTCTTGTGTGATAGTAGCACAATATCGTCAAGGATGGGCGTCGGAAGGGGGGCTTGGACCCCCTGGATTTTGAAAATTTCAGCAAACAAAGGTTGTTTGCTTGATTTCGAGTGGGAAAACCCAAATTTCATCATTTTTGTCCCCCTCTGGAAAAATTTTGGAAAAATCCAATAGTACCATCCCTGGAAAAAATCCTTCCGACGTGCATGTCTTCAAGTTAATTCAGTAGAGCATGTGCGTTACAGAGAGGTATTTTACGCCGGTATCATATGCGCAAGAGGTGAGGCTACGTGTGCTTCAATGCTAAGGTATCTAAGAGAAAAACAAATGTTTTTGATTTCAGTGTGGAAATTTGGGACTTAAAGAGACTTGCATGCCGAAATGCAACATTGTTTGCAAGGGTCAACAGCTTGTTCCGTTTAAAATTTCCGATTTGTTGAAATTTAGGAAAAGCAAAAGATTTTGGCTTGAAAGAAGTAAGAAAAGTATGCTTTGAAGATTTAAATTTCCGTGTTGTTGCTCAAAACTAAAGAGACGAAAATCGGTTTAAATAAAGTTTTAATTTGTGGAAGTGTCATTATTTTCGTGTAAGTTTATATTCTAATATTTTCTACTTTGTTCAAAACGTGTAGCGTATTCCAAATAAGTGCATGAGTAAGATTATTGCATCCATTTGCAAAACCAAGAACAATGAAATAACAACTGTTAAATTCAATGATTTTCTTTAGTTTCAATATTTTCCTATATTGTTATATGTTGTCTTACTTACCCATATGTTCACACAAAGGCTACTCAGTCAGATTTTTTTCATGCATCTAATGCAGGGGTATGAAACAAAGGGCCAGTTATTATCCATTGACCTGTAATATGGAAGTCCAAAGAGTGAAGCGCAACTTGTTTTTCTGTTAAGACATTACAAAAGAAAACCTGTGTTAAATTTATTTTTGAAAAGTTTAGAGGCAGTTCGGAGTGAATACGAATTTTCGCATCGGGTACTTGAAATAATTAAGGAATCCAGTGTTTGGGCTGTAGTCCCGTGCTTTCGCCAGTATTGGAGTATAGAACAAACATAACATCTGTGCACCTTTGGTGCAGTACAGATCGCTTTATTCTTATTTCTTGAAAAAAACTGCTTGCCACGGTACTCAGTCCCAAGCATAATTTGCAAGGCCAAATTGTAGATGGGGGCACCTACATCACGAGAGCGAAACTTGTAGAATGTTGGAGCAACAGCCTTTGTCCGTGCGAGAAGACATCAACTCTATAGATTTTCAGGAGCACGGCTAGAATCAAAATGCACATGCGGAAAGAAACATAAATAGTTTCTTATTTTAGTTACACAAACTCGTAAAAACAACAATCAAATTGAAACCTAAAGTGCATCAGAATAGCATACTCTTTCAAAGAATGTGGTTCAACTTTTTCAAACGAGTTTTAAAGCTGCTTTGTAACGTAAGGTTTCATGTATCTTGACCATAAACGAATTTTTTTCCTTTTCTTCGACGTTATTGTTTCCAATAAATCCTTCAAGAATGAAAACTATTGCTTGGGGGGTTTCTAAGAACCACTGTACCATAAGTATGATTGGTCTATTTTCGAAAATGAGCAGTGTAAAATTGATTACATCTAGTAAAAATGTTGCGAAACCTGTTCCAGGCATTTGACAGAATGAACTACAGCTTACTGTTGGTGCAGGAAGCACGCCATGCACATTAGACAGTGCACTTGTCTCCTGTATCTATTTACCGTTACCAATAGGGTCAGACCTTGAAAGGTGTTGAACTTGTACCTATTAGCTGTTCATTTGTGAACCTATCAATTAGACTAATATTAATCAGTACCTGTTTTGCAGTTGGAAATATGCATGAGAAACATCTTGTGCTTGCTAGTGATATATGTTTTCTGTTTGGTCCCATTGTAAGCGGCCTTCAGCGCCGCTTGGACATATGTGATGTGANTACAAAGCAGAACATGACACTGTACTTAAGTGCAAAAAACGATGGGTGTAGTTTTTTCTCCCAACAATGCACATAACTCATTATACCACCAATTCCAGAAATCTGTGCGCACGGTGAGTTAGTAAAGCGGGATATATATCTTCATGCGTCATTGAAGAATAATAATGAAATCCGCAGGTGAATGAAATCACTTTACTGTACTCGAAATAAATTTCAAGGCAACTTAGATCAGTGTTCAATTGCAGTAGAAATTCTTTGTGTCGAGTCTACATCATGCAAATGTAAAGCAGTCAACTGCAAAATATGTGCATAGAGTTTCGAAGGTGCTGGGGCAGAGTTTATAAAAGTACCTGTCAAGTTTTGCGAAACATTCCTAAGAGTATGAAGGTACGTTATTATCAGGTTTAAATGTTTCGTCAAGATTGTCGATATTTTGATTCGAAGCAATTTATCCACAAGTATCCAGCCACGTACATCCTCATTCAGCAGCGTGGTTTGCTTCCTTCAAACGCTTGATACTGTTGCAACCTCTCCGGTGGTGTTGCGTTAAATGTGTGATTCACCACGAACGGGTTGTGCGTGAAGAACAACACAATACATATGTGTGGCGCGAACAAGCAATAAAAGAGTGATCGTGGCGTGGAAGCTTTGCCGATACTAACTTGTGAACCATCGAACGTGACGACTAACGTACGCGGAGTGATCATGGCATGTGAACTCTATTGTTGCTTGCTGCCACAGTGCGAAGCTTTGCGCATATGCCGCTCGGGATTTCCGATCGCAACAATACTTTTTGAAAGCCTTCATTTCTCAATCAAAATTTGAAGATTTGTCATAATGATGAGGAGCTGTAGTTGTATGTGGCGTGATTTTCCAGCAGTGTTGCTTCCATATAAGCTGCCCTCGTTCACGGTTGTTGTGTGTGAAGCTTTTCATGGATATACGGTTTTCTTCATTTTCTATACAAACACACGGACCTATAGTCTAACAGATAAACAAAAAAATTAATGAGCTTCTTTCCTTTGCGGCCATTATCATTCCGAGTGCTGAAGTTTTAAGCTTTACCCTTATGGTCGCGGAAAAACGTAAAATTTGATAGAGGTGATAAAATAGTGTTGAAGACTTTAAATGAGGATTTTCGAATACTTAGGTAAATTATTTTGTCTTCTTTTTTAACTTCCATCAATCACCGGATGTGAATAAAACGAGACTTTTGGTGCCGTCTGCTCAAAATACGTTTCAGAACCCCTTTCGGAAGTGCATGTTTTGGCTCTAAACGTGCTGGAACGTATCAGCAATATTTCAAAGCTTGTGTTGCACGATAGCAGGGGCCGCGCATTCTTTTTCCAATTGAAGATAACAGCTGTAGAGCAAGGCAAAGCTAAGAAATGATATAGAGCCGTGATGAGCCACATATATTTTTGTAAATTTTCTGCTTCGCTTTGTATTTGTTGATGTGGTAAACTTTGCCATTTCAAGATTGTTTTTCGTAAAAATCGTTTTTTTTTCGAGGCATGACGAAGGTAATCGTGCAAGAATCTTTGAGGCTGCTTCACTGATGCTTAACGTTTACGTAACAATGAAAACAAGGTCAGTTTACATTTAAGCGTTTATTTTTGCTTATTGGAGCTTTGACCTGTCAACAGTGTCGATTTTGGAGGTTTCAATCACAGTTTCACGTTCATTCTGTCGTCACTAAGCAGAAGATTATTTCTAAGAAGAGCGACGACGTTGTACGGTTTCATCAGAAGCTTAAGGTTTAATAAGATTGCTCGCGTCACACACGTTCAGATGAAAAAACGTGCAGAATGCAGTACAGAAATAACCTCCATGCAGGCATGGCCATGTAAGTGTTCATCATACCGTGGTTAATGCATAGGAGTAGTACTGGCATATGCAAAAGCGATATTACCGTTGATTTAATGGTTAAAGCATCGATAAAAGAAAACGATTACAAATACGAGCAGTGTATCATTTCAGAGCCCTTTGTTCTTCTTCTGGAAGTTTTATACTAGAATAACCTTTTTTGTACTAATCTTAACGAAAATTAGAAGGAAGAAGTTACAACTTGCTGTTAGGACGCATCCAGAATCAAGTAAAAATATTTGAGGAAATAATTTTCACGTTTGAAATTACCTCAACTTTGAAATAAAATCTGCAGAGACAAATAGTTTCGAAACAGGTTGCAGTAGGCTATCCAAACAAAATCGAATCAAACTCTACAAAACTTCCAAATTGTTTCGTGCATAGAAAATGAAATAATAATTAGCTTTTACCAAGCTTACCCTCAGTTCTCATTTCTCTGAGCATTCTAAAAGGATGTTCTCAAAAAACTTAAGGTAATGCAGCCCGGTAAAGGAACGTAAACTCGATTCCCGGTTAAAATTGTGAAGTGCATATTACTAACAGTTTTCTCCGCAATGAAAATTGCGTTGTTTGTAATGTACACCTACTACATTCGTGTATAATGTGAAAGTGCGTTTTAAGATAATGTTGCGGTGATTTTCACTGTTATTCCAACCAAACAAACGTTATAAAGCTTAGTGTTGATTTTGTTACATTTAGTGCAACTATGATTATTGAAAAATTTCTAATAGAATACGGTTCTGTAGACACGTTAAAAAGTGGTAGTCCGGCTCATAGATGTTCCTCTGTTAATAAGCTGCTGCCGACCGTTCAAAGAGTCCATATAATATGTATGGAGAGTAGTAACCTGCTGGCTGTAGGCACATGGTGGTATATGCAGGAGTTCTTAACTACAAAAGGTTGCAAAGTGCAGTGGTAATAGCTAAGGCTAAACTTTGCGTATCGAAGTTATTTATTCCGAGAAGATCTAAGGCAATAGTGGCCACACAACAACGTTTACTGTGAGACTTTCTCTTTATGGTCGGTTTTCAACAAAAAGTTCATAAACTTGAGCAGTATTGTGATTCAAAACAACAAACCAAAAAAGTAACTAAGTTAATCCCAGGCCACGTGTTGTAAGCCGTTTGGCCTGTTTTTCTCACCTGCGCATAATTCCCGTGCTTGACTAAATCAGGATTTCGTTTAGAGCCATTCTCCCGCAACATTATAGCAAGCGCTTGCGACAAGACATCGATGCACGAAAAAAGGTGTGCGAGTACTGAGGAAAACTCTGATGACCTGTTCAGCGGTTTATTCGCAGATCCAACGAAAACAACTCCTTCTGACTAGATCAATTGACAGAAGCAACATGTTCTAAACTGGCACTTAACTGAGGTTTGGAAATGTTTCGCGATATTGCGCGACAAACCATGTGGTAGGCATTGGTTTGTGAGGTGAGAGCACGAGTAGTTTGTAAAAACTTGTGTAAAACGTAATTCGCGTGCTACACATGCTATCCTGCAGATTAATCCAACCACAAGCAGATCCTTTGAAAAGAGCCGCCTGCAGGTGGGTTCTTTCTGCGCCCGGAGCCTGGAAATGCTGAAGATAGAGATTAAGCTGCATGAGCAGGATGCTTGCCGTCGGGAGAAAGAAAAGGATAGGTTGGTGGAAACGCGTGTCACACTCACGTGTCCAAGTCGTTTGTTGCTTTTTTTTCTGCGAAAAACACGTATGTGTCGACAGTCAGGAGGACTTTTCCATTTTCGCCAACATCGACAGGTTCACGTTAACGCTAATTTCACAAGTCGGATGAACCATCCGTGCAACGCACAGTATTAGAAAACCATGACTAGGTGTATGACTTTTTCTGCATTTGATCATTACTTAATAACAACCACACGGCTTTATCCTACAGTCACAAGCAGGAAATGCTTTACTTTCCGATCAGCGAAAAACTGGTCTCATCAACCTTGATATGATTTATTTGCAAAAAATAGATATAGGTATTTGGTTCACACTAACGTGTTGGCCCTCAGTGTGGTTCCTCATCTATCACATTTATCCGTTCACTCCAGATATCTGAACCATTTACAATTCTTCACTTTTCCCCAAGATGTACCACTTTTGCACCATAATGAAAGATTAGCCTACTACAGTCGCCGGCAAAGTCCTACAGTGCGCAACTTCGGAAAAACGCACTATACCACCAGACCACTTGCGCAGTGAAATCTCAGTCTCGCGCACTTGCAATCTTACAAAACATTGGAAAAGTGTGAAAACAAGTAGCGGCTATTGAATCGCATTTGTACTTTCTTCGTATTTTGACAAGACTTTATACTTATTCTAATAATTCACAAAGTTTGCAACTCATTTAGAACTCTGCTAACTCACCCTTAATATATTCATGCTCACTGAAACAAATTTATGCTCAGTGTACGATTTTCGTAGAGGGAACATGGTCGTTGGGGAGCTTTTAGTTAGGTTGTCTAATCACACTCAGTACTGCGTGGGTGCACACGCTCGCGCCCACAGTTGCTTTGTGCTGTTTAGTGCTTATTGTGCAGATGTTTTTCAGATTTCTTGTGTAACATTTTTAACTCCTGCAAACTGGACTTTGATATAAATAGTTAAATCAGTGGTTCCCAAAGTGGGCGGTGAAGCAGAAATGGGCGGTGATAGGCGACCAGGTTAATAACTACATTTCTGTTGTCTTACTAATTTTGAGTGACCAAATGTCATAAAAAACAGTATAATCAACAAACATGTATGCATGTAATTTGTAAACAAAAACTTAGCGTATTGGAAACAAAACAGAGGTGAAATACCAGGAGATAAATTGATGAACTGCAGTTTCCATCACTAAAGGTAAGCTGCACAGTAAAACTATCCTCCTTTATAATGAGTGCGTTTTANATAAACAGCTTCATTCTGCAAGGGTAAAGCTTATCCTACTCTATAATGAAATGATNATGANTGGAATTTTCATCAGCTGTACTTCTTGGCACGGGTAAACTGCTACTTAATAATGCTGGTTTCGTTACAGCGACTATCACCGGCCAGGTACGAGAATGCACGTTTGCACTTAGAATCAGCCCGTAACCAAAAGCGTGAGCTAATTTGGGATGGAGTAGTATGAGTTCAATCCGAAAGTAGAAAGGCAATTTATATTTTTTTACAGATAGTGTTAGGTGCCAACAAGAATAAA
>JGI24159J19872_10000073_pt1 | contig 54291 bp, 39 predicted proteins | sample Ectturendosymbi4_FD_19872 | JGI IMG/M metagenome (IMG submission 19872) | reverse complement strand
TTTTTGAGAGGAAATAAAAGCAGATGATCGTGCGTGGTTTTGTCAGAAAAGGGCCAAAACTGTCATGATTTTTGCGCATTTTTGCAATACACGTCCTTGGATACAGTGGTACTCAAGCTAGTAGGACCAAGACCTTTTAGTTTCATATACAAGGCCTTGGTAGGACCAATTGAAAGACTGCTAGTGCTTACTGCCGGCGTCCAGTCACTCGTCAACTGATAAATCTGTAGGATCAGACACAAATTAAAGAAAAGCTTATTACACTCTTTTTCATTTGAGGGACATTGTCCGTTGAACAGAATGCCGTCACGTGGCCGAGCAACCCGTAATTTTTTTATTCCGCAGCGTCAATAAATTATTAGTTGCATTTAGTAGAAGAGCAGTCTTTACGAAAGCAGTGCGTCACATCTTTACGAACGTTTAGGTAAGTTCGGTTATTCTACACCCAGGAACTGACTTGACGAACAAATGTATGAGCGCACTTGAGCTTTCACGGAATATAATTCGTCACTGCTCGATATATTTCAGCCACACTAAGGGACCCCAAGACGAGTTACTGAGTTATTCTTGTAGTACCGACATGCACGGGAGAATAGTTCTGTTTGAGTTCACGCTATTCGATTGGTCTGTTGCCGTCGCTTTCAGGAGTCTGATGTTTCTTTGTTACCGTGAAGGGTGAAGCTGCGTGGTTCGTTAGTTGAATACAAGTCGAGGTGTTTAGTCACATCTTGAGTATTGTCAAAACACCTGGTACACTAGCTATAACATTTTTGCCATGTTACTTTAAACATAGCATAACGTCTCTCAACGAACTACCACCATTTCGATCACTGAGTTACGAATGCTTACTCAGGTCCCAACTTTGTTAGTCCAAACTGCTCGAAACAATAAAAATTTGGTTATATCAGCTAGTATCGGGTCTACGAACTGCAAAACGTATGAAGTGTGCCTAGCAAGCATGTAGCGCAATGTCGTTCACGCTCTAATCTGGAAGTTGCAGAAATTTGAATTTCTGCGCGATTGTCATCTGAAGAACAAACTCACAACTTTATAGATGAAGTGCACTAAACCAAAACATTTTTTTGAAGAGTGCCGTGAGAAACCAAAAGCTTACAATCAAATGATCTAAAAGCGACGCATTTGCCACCGTGCAAAGTAAATCCAGTAGTTCGAAACAATCTGGGTATCTATCGCTGAGAGAACGACCTGAAATAACTTCCATAGGGAGTGTGAGCCACGATCTGCTGAAAGTTTTTGTAGGAACTCGAATTTGGCTGGTCCTATAACATAGCCTCAGGACGTCGTAAAAATCTGCGAAATCCCCGGCCTAAATCCACTGGCAGTTCACGGCCAACAGGCCGTTTTGCGATGAATGCGTTTTCTAGTGATTTTTGTGCAGCGCGGATTTCAGTAGTTCAAATCTTTTGAAAGAATGTTTTTTCAATGTTGCTTAGAATTGCCATTGGTGTTTTTTTAGTATAGTGTTCCAAACATTATCATCATGCAGTGTATTAACTTTTAAAATGAAATCAAATTTTAACTGCATGTATAAAATCAACTGAAGTTCATATTCTTTGTTTCATGTGTTTATCGTTTCAGTAGTAGGAATGACGTTCACTTCAATTGAAAAAACGTTTTGTCTTAAATTTTTTTGTTAACTTTCTCGACCGTCTCTTCCGATGGTGTTGGTCGTTTTTGCACCATATTTAAATATGTAATGCAGCTGGTACTTTTTTATGAAATTCTGTTACAAATGCACGCTGTACAATCCTGTTTGACTGTTTTCGAGCAAATTCTAACGAAATTCCCTATTAAACTGAATCAGATTTTTGTAACTGAAGAGAAAAGATAAACGCGTGAAACACAAACATATTAAATTTTGAGTCGCAGCTACACATGCTGTCAAAATCTAATTTCTATTTAAAAAAATATATCAAATTCATAGACTTCAGAATTATAGAACACTTTTTGGAATGCTGTATATACTTGTTAACATCAGCGTCGCAGGGAAAACAAATGCTAAAAGCAGACTTTTAGAAATGCTAAAAGGTTAAAAATAAGGGAATTAGTGAACGACTCCGCGTGTGGGGTTTTGCCCTCGCGTCGATGCTTACTATTTGCAGGCTGTTTTTTTTCGCTGAAACATTTCGGTCATTTGTCTCACAGTTGTATTAAAACTCGGCGTAAAAGTGTTTTTTAGCCTATATTTTCAAACATTCTGACCGAAATGACTTGATTCTTTTCGGTCATTCCAAAAACGTTTCGGTCTGTGACCGAAAAAAAAAAAGTTTGCAGGTAGTCTTTAAATAAACAAGACACATCCAATCTGACTGTCGTTATGTTTTTTTCAGCTTTGATAAAGCCGCACAGCGATGGCACGCGAACCAGGTCTCCGTTTGCAAGTCAACGTCCTCCTGAGGAAAGCGACATGGAAAAGCAGGAGAGTTGTTGCGATCAATCTCGAAGCACAGACGGAATTTCGAACACGCGAAAATACTTGACTGTTGCCATACTCTTCTTCATAAACCTTCTCAACTACATGGATCGTTTCACAATCGCCGGTACGTCTTGAAACATCTTTCGCTTCGTTATTGTGGAAGCAAAGTGCAATTTGGTATCAGGCGCTCGCGTATTTTGTGCATTGCCTAACAACTGTTAACAAGTTACCTCATTGCGTGCACTGCAAAGTACGTGCGTGTTTTATGTACAGTATGCGTAGCGCAGCCCTGACGCCAAACGCTCGGTGTGCTTGCTGAAATAAGAAAAGTGTTATGCAATTGCGACATCATCATATTTCTTATTAAGCGTTATGCTATTTCACTGCCTGCAAAAACCTTATGCCAATAAACTAGATTAAGTTACTTAGGTTACTTGACAAGCTTTCAGAAGCTGTCAAGTAAGATTCTTTGTAACCGTGCATGCGTACATGTTGCAAGGATCGCGTTTTTTGTTTCATATTTGCTTAATGCGGTTGAGCAGCACTTGCACGCGAGAGATAGTGTGCTCGCTTTCATCGAATCTTCGATGGTTATGCCGCACTTCTGTCCGTAGCTTGAACCTGGTCCTAAGAACAGTCATGCGGTGGCACAAAGTCATAATATACACGACATCGACCGCACACGCAATTTTTGTGGCACTACTGTGTGAGGCAAAGTTATATTTATTTGTTCGGTAACTATGCTTACTACCTATTTACCCAGCACTTTTCGTGACCAAGGATGTGAATGAGGGCATCGGCGATTGGTTAATGGTTGATCTTCAAACTTTGTTTTATGCCAAAAATGAAGATTATTTAAAAGCGTATTTACGACACTCACCCTCGAAATGAAAGTGAAAAACTACACCTGGAGACCTTGATCAAAAGATTTCATTTTTTGCTGGCGAGGCAGCGAACATGCAGCAAAAAGCCCGAGGCCAGTGTGATTTAAGATTGAGTCATGTGTTTGACCAAATTCGTGGCTGTTTAACGTTACTCATGTTAATCTTTCTGGCCTATGCCGTAACGTTTAGGACCGAGAGTTTCAATTAAAAAAAGCGCGCGATTCCATGTTTTTAGACAGCTCGATTTAACAGCGGCTTGGCATGTAGGGTAGATATCCTAAAATCATCCAGGAATTGTTGGTATACGAATGTCTGTCATTGTTTTTATTACTTAAGAGTAGATTCCAATACTTTTTCGGTACTGAAATAAGTGTCAACGTTGATGTGTCATCAGTTTGCTGATGGCTTTGCAGAAACAGTTGCATGGAAGCAGAACAGCACATAACTTTAGACCAGTGGTTCTTAACCTGGGTAAATTTACCCCTGGGGGTAAATTTCATCTTCCAAGGGAGTAAATTTACTGAACCATAAATTGCAGCAAATGTAAATTTTGACAAATCATTCCAAACTGTTAGAATTTGGTAATTCATTTTTTTAATCAATCAGCACCATTGAGTGTATTGGGGGTAAATCTGGTAATCTTGTTTCATAAAGGGTAAGAAATGTAAAAAAGGTTAAGAACCACTACTTTAGACGGTGTCAGCTTTGCGAAGTAAGAAGCGTTTTCATTGTGTTGTATGCGATCAAATCGCGTGCGCGCACATTCGAAAGCACGAACTAGGAATGAGTCAGAATGGAACGTTGGCGATGCGCAAATCGCATTATGTCGGGAAGAAGCCTTGTACAGGAGATGCAAGAGCACATCCGTGAAATGTACGCATGCGTTTTGCTCGAAATTGCGAAGCATCTCAGGCAGCCATTATGTTGCTGCCATGCTCTTGTGCGTCTTGGTTGCGTATGACTTCAAAGATGTGTTCGTGTTGTCAAGGTTGAACTTAGTTTGCCGTGAATCCACCCTATTATTTCCACTACTGCGTTTAATAACATGTGTAAATTAAATTCGTGACCGCAGGTTCCTGTAACAATCTATTTCGTACATGCTAGTTGTTTGCGCTTATGATTAGCGTGATCGACGCAAAACCACCGAGTTTATGAGGCACGTTGCGCTCTCCACTTTCAACTACAGTCAAAAGCAAGAGAACCTGAAGCTGATGCTCACTGCTACTGTTTTAAAATGAACGAGCACACCAGAGGCTAAACCTATTCGTTGGGTTCTATGATCACAAAAGCGCAGTTTTCATTGTATTCAAGGCTTGACCTAAAATTTGTGGAATAGCTCTGCAGGGATGGATACCACGGCGCTGATAGTCGTGCGATATTCGCGCCGTAAGTGGTGGCCAATTCGCGATCTACGACGTTTTGTTCTTCAAGCAGTTCAAAAGCTTACGTCATCATTGCCGCTGATGATGCGCAGACTTAAAACGCCCGCTTCTTTTCTTGCGAACGCCATTGGCTTTGCTCGCCTCCTTGGCTTGCGATTGCATGGCTAACGTGCACCCGGACATCAGCGTATCCGGAAGCGGCCTGCTATACATCATTCGTGTGTGACCTATAGTAACTTACCGCGCAAGGTCAACTGAGTTTACAGCAGCGCGTTACCTGCATGACTGCAAAATGCTTCGCTCCACACGACCACGTCCTCAAGTATTCTGCAAATACGGAAAAGATTCATGTCTGTTTCGATAACTTATCAGCAGCTTTCCACAAGCCAGCTTTTTTTGATGTTTCATGTTTAGTGAAAGTCGAAAAAAGACCACTAGATTTCCGCCGGCTTGAGCCACAGCTGTAGCTGGGCTGCATGGGTCCCCTGCTTCGAAGACAAAAATGTACCAAACTATGAAAAGTGAAAGTTGATCGTGGTGAAATTTGGGTTAAAAAAAACAGTCAATGACTTTGTTTTTGCTTTTCATCTTGAAATTGTGATGTTTCTGCAGTTTGCGAAAGCACCGCAGCAACGTCTTGTATTGCTTTCATAGTAGTGAGCGCGTGTCTTGCCCCCAATCAAAAATGTAGGTTGCGCCAGTGGTATAAGCTAACTCAGGGTGGTCCAAGACTGCGAGCATGAAGGGCCCACATTACGGTTTGAGGAAAAATTTGCGGGCCGCAAGGAGGAGAACTCCACTGCAATAAAAAAAATCGTTTGCTGTTCAAATAGACCTAATTTTTGCTGCACGCCTCACGCAAGTTTTGATTCTAGGGCAATTTTTGAATTTTCTGTTTGTTTGTTTGCGACTCAAAGTAGAGATTTTCTGCTAGAAAAAAAAATACACAACACACCAACAAAATAACAAAACAATTTTTTGTTTTTTGGTTTTGGCTATAAAGTGATGTCCGCTATAATTTCCGTAGTTAGCAGACGCAAGCAAGCATGCAGGTTTCATCAGCCATTCTATTTCGTGTGTCGCTTTACAATCGCTTCATAACTGAGAAAGCACTTTCACATATTACGAACATGGGGAGCACATCTTCAGCGAAAAGTCTCTTAAGCGGGGGCAATTGCCCGTTTGCTCTCCATGGTTGTGGGCCTGGTTACCCTTCAATTATTTCAGAATTGCTTCCCTAGAATTTCTGTGATATTTCCCGTATGTTTTCTCGTAAATAAACTCTTTCGGAACGAATATTACTTGGAACCTCACAAGACACTGTGGTTTCCCTTATTGGCAAAGAAATAGCTCCCAGTTAGAATTTAACTTTCTGTTTTCCTCTAACACTTCTCTTTTGACACTCATTGTTAAATTGCTATACTTAAAAACTATTACTTCATTACATCTTCTAATCTAACTCGAAAATTATTTACAGAATCTATGCTTGCAACAAAGATATAAAAAAACGCATGCTTTGTGGTCACAGAGTACTGTAGCGTTAGCCTAGCCTAGAGGTAAAAAATATTGCTACCCCTAATAGTTACATAGTGACCTGCACTTCAATGATGTCTGGCTTGCATTGGCTGTGTGGCTAATACAATGTTTTTATCACTTTGTGTAATATACCTTGTGCAGAAAGTGTTCGCGGGCCGCACAATAACTGTCTGCGGCCGCATGCGGCCCGCGTGCCAATGTTTGGACCACGCTGAGCTAACTCTTATCATTGACAGGTCTCGCCAAGCCGGAAGTGTGAATAATTACTTTGGTAGTACCTTGAAAGTGCCGTTGGTGTTTGATAAAAGGCAATATCACGTGACATACATCGATATTAATTTCTTTGCTTGTTTCGTGCACCAGTCATACACGCGTTACTTCACGGAGAAGAAGGCCCCGAACAACTACGAACACGCAATATTCCGTAATAGCCATTTTTAAACAATCCGTTTTTATTTCGTTCCAACAATGCTGCTACGTGACNTTTTAAGCACTGCAACTTAAGCTCTTGTATAGTAGATCCAAACAAATCGTTTGATAACGCCTTCGGGGTTCTGCTCCAATGGCATGGAATTTGTCATACCGTTTTGATGTAAAAAAAAAAAACTTTTTAAATATCCAGTGGTTGAATTAATGAATACTGTAGTCCACTGGTTCTTAACAGGTTCCCTAGAAACCCCTAGGGTTCTCAGTGAAAATTCCGAGGTCTCCAGGAGGCGTTTCAAAAGCGTTTTCTTCTATAAACCCTTATGTCACAATAAGAGGAGTTCTTCGGACTCGTGTGTGTCAAGTGGCCAGGTGCTCTGGGTGGGCAAGATTGGCAAACTGGGGTGATCTTCCCCATACACAAAAAAGGAGAGTGGGAACCACCGGGGCATCTGTCTCCATAGCAACCCTGGAAACGTTTAGGCTTATGCCAAGTACCTTAAAAAGACATTAGAAAGGTGCCGCGAGATCATTGAACAAGCGGGGGGTTGTCCAATGCGGTTTTCGTTTTCGAAGCAGCACTGCAGAACAAATATTCGAGAAATCTGGGAGTATGCCAAAGACACATGTTTTTCCGAGCTCTAGAAAGCGCACAAGCGGGTTACTCATGAAAAGCTTTGGGGAGTGTTGCGGGAGTACGGTGTGGACTGTTGCTTGTTACTGGTCGTCAAGGCATTTATTGCAGTCTTTGCTCAGAAGCTTGTGACCGTCTGGTCGGAGTTAAATCAAGGCCTCATAAGTTGACATTCTATTTAGGAGGCATAGGTTAAATAACAACAGTTTACCGTGATTTTTAGATTCCAACAAAAGTGCATGAGGACACCACTCCTCGTCACAGCCTGTGGGTAGAGTCCAGTGGTCAAACTTTTTTGTTTAATCGCTACCCTACAAGAACTTTGCTTAACCCCCCTTCCCACTTGTGGTTTTAGTGTTGTCTAAAATAATATTTTAATTTGAAAATATTTCAATGCTAATGAAATAAACGGCAATCCAGTTAGTCCAAAAAAAAAAACGAACAAGCAAAACGAATGCATGCATTTGTTGAAACAATGTTATTCATTTCTAAAAACAGTTAGCTCCAGCTACTGCGAACATTGCCCCTGGCTTTTTATCTGTAAGTTTTTTAAAGCAGGTTGCAAGTTGGTCAGTTTAATTTGTGTGGCGTTTCCACCGGTCTTGTTCATGTCAAGACGATTGCGGTATTTATTAGGAATATGTAGTAATTGTTTGAAACCTTGCTCAGTAACATACGTCGTGGGAAACTCCAGTAACAATAATAGCTTTAACTTTTCTCCAAAACTTATGGAAAACGCTCACTGCACTTGATCCAAAATTCTGACCATCCGTGTTAATAAAATACGGCATGGGCGTCATCATCGCTTTGAAAGTCGATGAATAATTGCTGGATGTGGAAACGTTTTCGCCTATGTTCGTTAACTGGCAAAAAGGCACCTCACACAGTCACTTTCTTCGCAATCCAACTTTAGCCGTTATCTCCACAACAAAAAGATTTTTTGGCAAGCTTTAACTAGAGGTGGCGAAAACGATTTTGTGGAAATCTTAGTTTAGCCAAGATGGGATTGGTTGGATTTACTTGCTAGTCTAAGTTATGTTATCCCTTTCCTAGCTAGCCTGCTGTGCTGTCATTATTCATACTCTGTCATGTGTTTTGAATGGGCAGCTGTTCTCAACAAAAAGCAATTATCCAACTGAAATTTGTTGCTGAAAACCTGTTTTTCGCACTTGCCGCTGACGTGATCGAATCCAAGCTATCATTTTGTGCGGTGTTGCGTGTTGGATGTATTTGCTGGGACTGCAAGAATGTTTTTCATTCGGCTCTTGTAGTTGGCGTGTTGTTGTGGTTGCTAGTTTCGCAAAATGGTATAAGATCTTGCAGTTTATTACTTTAATGACATATGCCGGCGGAACGTACCAAGACACTGTAGCAATTTTTATGTTATTAACTGTGGTGAACTCTAGAAGAGGCTGCCATCCAGGCAAGAATTTAAATGCGGTATAGTGCATTTTTCAAAGTGAGCGTCAGTGACAACGAGAGTTTAGACATGTCTGTTAATACCCAAGATCGAGTGGATAAAGATGCTTGCCCAAAACAGCATGCTGAATTTCCATTCTTCAAAGGTGCTTCTTACGATAGTTGGGCAAATTGAAAACTTCACAGAGAAAAACGGACTGTTGTAACAGGGAAAACGCTGGAGCTGTTTTTTTTCAGTAATAGACCGAAACGTTTTTCAAATGACCGAAAAAAATCGCCATTTCGGTCAGAATATTTGAAAAAACGCTGTCATGGTGATTTGTAATACAGCTGTGAGACAAATGACCGAAATGTTTCAGCGAAAAAAAAAAAACAGCGCTGAAGTATCAGCTCCACCGTACTGTGCTTTGCTTTCGACCTCGCTCGGTTTGCTTGGATTTGGAAACAGTAACGTAGCTTGCAGACGACACCTAGTGTTCACGGGTCACTTCGTCTAGTGTTCTTATGTGGCAGTAAAGAGTTCAGATTTGGAAACAGCAACGCCAGTGTCTGGAAAGATTAAAGTTCTGCGCAAGTCGTTCGTGAAAACCTGAGTATTTTGTTCAACTGTTTTGATGTAAGGTTGGTTCCGACCCATTCTGGGAAAACTCGATGTAAGTTCTTGATATGCACAAAGTTGAAATAAAATAAGTGGAGTATGAAGTTCAACCAGCAACATGACCACTGACGGTTTCAACCGAAGCTTGCATTTGGCAGGGCTTTCTTTAGAAAAATCACGTGAAATTAACTTGCTTTGTTTCTTTACTCCGCCATTTTGTTGACAGAGTTGTTGCTGGTGGATTGTTCGTGTGTTAATTATGCGTCATATCCTGTTGTCTGCGCAATTGCTCGTGCATATAGATGTTATGTTTTTTGTGAAACTGCCTGATTGGGTGTCGGAAAAGAAAACGATGAAACGGATGTATCATAAGCATTTATGGTCGTGTATCAGTAATTTTTTTGCTCGTTTTAAAAGTTGCACTACTGTGGCGCCACTGTTGTCAGAGTTTTGAGCGGTAGGCGTAGGCTTGCAGCAAAAACTGCTAAAACTGTTCCAGATGCTGTTCAGACGGTGTGTGTTGCCATTTGAGTGTAACTGATTTTATGTGAAAAGTTTTAAAAGTTTGAATGAGGCAGCAGCTCAACGGTTCCGCCCAGTTATATGAAAATCTGAAATACCTAATTTATTTTCAACCATTATCTGGAGCATATCGTTTTTCCCCATTGAACAAAAAAACTCAATCGTTTATCTGGACTATTGTGTAGTGCACACGTTATTAAGCGTGAAGTTGCGCGTTTTTCATTTTTTGTAGCTGGCTAGCAATCTCCGTAACTTCTGATGTGATGTCTTTAATAATACAGCGTCGTCAACAGTGAAAGTAGCTTGACATATTTATTTATTACCGCGAACTACATTTCGTCAAGACTAGGATGAAGCACAACGACATGGCACAGATTCAATCATCCTTTCTGAACCAGTCGCCAATAGAAACCGCTTTCTAAAGAGGCTAATCACTGTATTTGTAGCAGTGATGATGAGAAGAAATATTTTGTTCAAACTCGAATGGCGATTCAAATGCGTACCGGTGGGGGCGCTGTTGGGTTTCGTGCTTGATCCGGACAAGCTCCTCTGACGTCTGTCACCAAAAGTAGCGATCGCATGTCCCGCATTAAACGCAGCACCGAGTCAAGTTAAAGACCAGTTTTTCTTAAATTTCTTTTGGATGACGGACACTTAAGAAGTTAATAAAACCTACTGAACCCGTTTTGAAATGTTCGTGCAATTGTACCCTGTGACTCGTCATTGCGCAACTCTAGAAACTGAATACGTAACAAGTAAATCTGTATTCACGTCACTACTCTCCATAAGGGAGATAAGCAAGGAATCAATCGCCAATTTTTTAATGGGAGGTCGATTTCACGAAACACTACGCATCGTCTGTCCTAAAATCTAATTCAGTAAGTGAACCTGTTGAAAGTTGATTGAAGTTCTGCTTCCTAGGATGACTGTTAGCCAATGCTTGACATTATAACTGCGGGCGTACGGGTAAGCTTTTTCTGAAATGAAATATGTTGATTTGTGACTCTCGCTCTGACTAGTGCTTTCGTGAAATGTGGATTTGCACATCGTGTGAAACTTGAAGAGCGGAACCAGAAAAAATGATCATCATTTTTCGCAAGGTGCAATTACCTGTAGCATAAGGACCACACACCCCTATTACAGGGTCGTCTCCATTACTGCCCGTTTTTTTGACAAAAATCGTGTGCAGTTTCCAATTTACACAAATGAATCGAACGAAATCCTTGTTTCTAATGCAGTCAAGTTGCTTCATAGTGTTGTTGCATCTCCATTTGTCCGAATTTACACGTTTATTCTGCAACTTTGTTGGAAAAATAAATTAATCCCTAAAGGGACAAGCTTAGGTTTAAATCATTAGAAATACTTTGAAACTCGTTTGTGAACTCCTGCTGCAGGATGTCCTTAAATCCTTAGCGTTCTATGTGCAGCCTGTCCTGTAGTTTTGATTATTCTTTTGCATTTACCGAAGTCCCGCTTGAAGTAGTATGGTCGTTCTTCAATTTGTATTTAATTGTATTTATCTACATGTTTTTAATGGTAGCTAGACCTCAATGTTCATGCTTTAATTACACCAGAGAACGGCCACTCTCCCCTAACATTAGTAAACCTCATTAACTAAACAACTTCTGGCGCTTTTGTCTTTTGGTAGAAGCAAGTACTTCTGTCGTTTTCCAGACTGTGCTTGTGGTCATCGTCCAAGATCCCTCTAGCCCGCGTATCTGTACGTTTAAAACCTCGCTTACACTTCAGAAAAAAACGTTATGTTGTGAAAAATTATAGGAGTTCACGACAGAACGTTTTTTCTGAAGTGTAAGCGAGATTTTCAACTTCGTCTGTAGGTGCAATTTTCGTCTAAGCAGGTCAGTGCTCAAGAAAATTAAAACCAAGTTACCTTATACGACTAGTTGGTCAAAATTATTTGGCGATGGGACGCACTTTTTGCGCCCAAAGATGTTTTTTCTTTGGAACCTGCTGGTTTCTTGTATATCACATGTGAAACGCCAACGTATGTCCTAATACCACCAGCATTATGACTGACACGCTTCCAGGTGCACCACAACTGCAAGACAAGCAAATTAAGGAACGGTTGTGGTACGTCTGGTCCTTTCAAACGCTGGTTTCGGGAAGTCAATGCATCATTTAATTCTTGTGATCTATCTCGCCGCTGCTATTAGTCACATAACTGTTAGCGGAACTAAAACAGCACCCAAGCCGTGCGTTTACGTGAGGATAACTTCACTGCATTCATTAGTCATTGTTTTCCCGCAAAATTGTATGAAACGTCACGTGCAAGTGCGTTACCAGAAAAAACATTGGGGGGGAGGCGAGAATTGTGAACTGATGAACCATTGGCTTCGGGCGTTCCAATTTTCGTCAACGTTTCAATAATTGTCCAAAATTTGTGGGGATTGACCGCCTCTTTTTCCCCTTTGCCGCTTCGTTTCAAATGAGGCACGTAGTCCTGCTTAGTAAAATGCGTTAATGAACCCCCAAGATAAGAATGTATTTGCGTGAATTTTTATGCGTATTATCACGTAATGCATAATAATTTTGAATTAAAATATCTTACTGCTGCAGCATTTTGTCAGTGGGGAAATAGTTTACCGACAACCCAGAAACGTTTCAGTACTTGCAAGTGAAAAACATGAACTTTGTGTTGCGACGATAAAAACGTACCGTCGCTGATTGGAACAGACGAACCGAAGGAAACCCATGTTTCTGATGCACTGAAGTTGCGTATTGCGCGTTTTCACATATTGCCTGTGCGCCTTGAACTCTAGTTCTCAGTACAATTAACGTGAATAGTATTCGCAGGTGAAACTTAGCGCTCACCGCTTGGCGCTGACATGACGCTCTCCAACTCCCCTTCCCACGTCTCGCGCCTGCAGTTGGTGACTGTTTGCGGGAGTGTGATAGGTTTTGCAACAAGGCCATTAACTGGCAGGTGGCAACAGCTGGAAGATTAGTTGCGCAACTTATTTGCGAACCTTCCTGCAGGAAGCAATTGATGTTTGGTAGATACGCAAACTTGGTTTTGGTGCTGAATTGACGTCAGCAAGCACTCCCACTTTATCATAGCGCGAGGCAAAAAGTATATTTTGTATTTTTGCTGTGACCGTAAAATTTATTTTTGTTGCCATTTTCCAATGTATCGCCACACTTTTGCCGAGTAAAATATGAATGCTCTATCTGAGCACCTAATGGCAATTTTCTTGTCATGTTTGTGCGTAATATGAAGCACGCATGATATGCACCATTGTTCCTGTGTGTGCTTTGCGGTGGCACAAAAGCAAAGCCAAAAAAAAGCAATTAGCTGCGCCGTGAAACGCTACGCGATTGCCAGGAATTCATAAAACCTCTTCTACAAACTTTCGGCGTAGCTTAGTTCGGTCATCATCTGCGGACAGTTCACAGTAGCTTGGCATGTCATCGTGAGTGGCGGCCAGTTCGAGTGCACTTGCTGATTCATGTCGGATAGCCTAAAAAGCCGGACCATTGCGGGAAAACTATTTTGGAAGTGTTGCGGTCTCCTTATCTCTGTATTAAAACTTGCCATTGAACAACGTTGTAAATCTTGTACTTGCCCCGAAATGCGGTCGGTGGTGTAATGGTTTTAACACCGCCAAGCCGCTTGTACGCTCGATTCGCGATACTGTGGGACGCGCTTTGCACTGTTAAGTACGACCCGCCGTTTTTCTCATGCCGCAGGCATCAAGAACTTTTCGTTTACTGGCTGGCGTGTACATGTGACGCTCACGCTCGAGTTCGTACAGTGTACATTCGCAACACTTGGAAACAAACTTATGAAAAAACCGGTACATTGTAGAATGCGGAAGAATTCGGTGTCATTGTTCATTTGCAACATCTGGAAGTAAACGAATGAAGAACTCGGGTGCATTGCGCCAAGCTCTCCGTACATTGTGCAACAATTCAGCATATCGTGCATACCCAGCATGTGGAAACAAACGAATAACGAACATACTGTTCTGCGCCTGCGTCAGTAATAGCAAAGTCTTTTCTGTTATTTAACTTGTCATTACTCTGCCTTATATATCACCAAGACTATCGGACTGAACTGTCCAATCCTTTCAAACGCGCAATAGGGCGAGGGGGTTAATTGTTAAAGACACCAGCAGCAAAATTCTGTACCCGACGAAAAGTTAGCCTTTAATGTATCGGATAAAGCCTAGGCCTTTGCCGATCACTTTTCAACACCGTGAAGATAACTAGTAAGTGTAACCTGGTATTCGTCATAATTGAGAAAGCCGCCTGTCGCATTGCTGCTTGCTGGCGAGCCAAGTAATAAGCAGATTTTGCAACACTGACGTAGTTGCTTGCTGGCTTGATTGGAAATTGTTCTTACTGCTTGGAGCCAATGCGCCAATTGCCGTGGTCCGTCTTTCTGTAACGCCGTTTCTAAAAAATTTTTCTTGCCCTGTTTGCTGGCACTGTAGTCTTCCACACATCAAACTCAGTCCAACGGCATGGCACGCTTTGCAATCGTTTGGTTACGCTACGCTGATAACTATTTCGACGACTTGAGGATATTGGATTCAACCGTTGTTTGCAGGGGTTCTCATGGACATAAAAAATTTCTTCGGCATCAACAACGCATCCGCTGGTCTGCTACAGACGGTGTTCATCATCAGCTACATGGTCGTGGCTCCTATTTTCGGTTACCTGGGCGATCGCTTCAACCGCAAATTGCTCATTTTCGTTGGAATGTTAATTTGGTCAGGATGCACTCTGTTTGCATCCTTTATCACCAATCGAAACGTAAGTTTAATGTTCAATTTTTTTTAGTGTTATGCAAAGAATGACTCCACACGTTTATTTTGCCATGCTTGCTGGCAGGAACGTGCTGGGTCCGCGCGTGGTAGTTGCGTACTTCGACGTGTCAGTGAATTTTTCGAAAGATTTATTTTATCAAATTCCAGAGTGTTACAGTATTACCAGTGCACTGCATATTAAGGATTGACCACTGCTCACTGTTAATTGCGTTCCAGATAGTAAATTCTGTTGCTCTGGTCGGTATAAAAGTAGCAACTGCTGTTGATGAAGTAGCAACTCGTGTTGCTCTGCATATTATAAAACGTAGCAACTTCGGTTGCCCTGTAGTGTATAACTTAACTGCAACTTACCAAACCAGAGTAGGACAAAGCATCTGATGCTTTTTTGAGTGAAACCCAGCGTCTTGTGGTGAAAACTTCATTGGGCAGAATGATGGTCATTTGTTGTTCAACGAATTGCCGTAAATAATTCGTGATCTCATTCTCAACCACTTGATGATCGTGGTCTTGTTACCGCCAACACAACACCATTGCGTGTCTCGCCTTCTGCACGGCTTCTGGCTGTGCAGTGTTCGACCAGAATGTGCAACGATAAGGAAACACGTGTTTTCGGACTAATAAACGCAGTTCGCCACGTTGTGGGTCCGGCTAGAATAAGTTCCTTTGCTTTATCGCCGCTGTGACTTCATGAGTTTGTGTACCGTGAGAAATCGTGCTTGCGGTGATGTCTGCACTTGGCGGCATTGTCCGCATTTTTGCAGGAAACTAGTCTGCGTCGGTTTCGGAAACGAGGCAACCGACGATTGAATAGAACCCAGGGGAGATGCTTGGTAACTGGCCTGACATTAAAAACCTGCTGCTCCAATCTGTTTGGTCTTATCATCTACCCGATCCCATACCTGGGTTTGCTTGTTGTTGCCAGCTGTCGGAATTCGTCAGATTTACTGCTTTGTTTCGGCTGTTTTAATTCGGCTCCGCCTTCTCTGAAGTTGCGGATGTTTGGGGAAAGTCAGTAACAACACTAAATAAAGTGATCTCTACCTCCCAAATATTAGATAATGGTGAGTTGGGCTTGCCGGCGGTGTGCTTTGTTAAGGAGCTGATTTGCAGCGGTGCTTGCGGGTGTTGAGATTTCAGGAGTCTGCTTCCTGGAAAACGACACTTGCGATCACAAATCGTGAACGCTGCGCGCTAGTCGTAGGTCTGCGCGCTACGACTGGACTCGACTTTGTTTTATGTAGTTGCCTCAAAGCCGAGACCAGTGCCTCCAAGCAAGAAAATGTGCTGCTGAGGGACTGCTTTTTTGCACGCGCTTAAAAAACTTTGGGGAGAACTTACGTATCTCGGAAGAGGGTTCATGAATTGAAGACACCGATCTTCATTTAATAGGTTTTGAGTTACTTGGTGACCTTCAGGAGTTTAGCTTGTGATGTTTGTTTATTATTATTGCCTTTTTATTGTTGAAGACAATATTAGTTGAGGGGACGTTACTTTTCATGCAGCACTCCGGCAGGAGTGCATTTCTTCATTCAACTACCCCCCGCCTGACACTTCGATTTTCCTGCACGTGCGAACTGTTGCAAAAACCTGGCGAGGCGTCCAAAGATTTTGCCGCATAAACGTTTAAATGTAGTGTGCTAGCAGCAAGCGTGGAAGTAAGCCTGAATCGACAATCTTCCCCTGCGTCGATGTCAAAGGGCTATTGTCTGAGCGCAAATGCAGTTCAGCACCTAACACCACACTGCGAAAACAGCGTTTGCGACACTACCGCCTCATTAAAAGCCCTTTGCTGAATTACTTAGTTTTTTACTACCGGTATGTGTGTTGTATCAGCCAGGTCTTGCCCGACTCGCATCCATGTCGTACATAGATCTTAAAAAGATACACGTTCGTACCTTTCTGGTTTTTCTAAATCGATAGGCTAACGAGGGGTTTTAACGGATATTTAGATCATTTCCGTTATTACTTTTTAAATGGGAACTGCCATAAATTCCCAACAAGTACTGTCAAATGCAGCGGTGCCACTGCGCAACATTCCACGGTTTTGTTTCACCACGTGATTGACGTGCCTTCGATTTTCCCGCGCTTTTGCTTGGAGTTTCGAAGGACTGACTGGCCAGCACGGCATCGCAACTTGTTCATCGCGGCTTTGTTCTTTTGCTGCTTACCAGATCTTGGCGCTTGCGCAGTCAAAAAAACTCATCGCAAGGTAGTGTTTGTGCTTGCCGGCGCAGTTTTAGATGGTCAGGTGTCTCATAATCGCCGCCGACTTCTTGTGCTCTCGAGTCTTTGGTTCGGATCGCAACTCAGTGACGCAATTGTTTTGATAAAGACATTCTTCGCGCAGTGCTCGTTTCGACGACGCTTTTCTAGTTGCTCGCCGGAGCTTTGCAGAAAATGAGTGCTGATTAGCGCTCCGCTGTATCGCTTGGACTGTCGCTTAACCAGAATCGTTTGTGGTTGGTGTTTTTTGAATGTTGGTGGTGATGTTCTGAATCCGCTTTTAGTCGGAATGAGGTGGTTGCGCAGCATTAAGCAGTGATGCTTCTGAACATTTTGGGGTGACTGACAACTAATTCGTGGCCGGATTGAAGTGTTCAATGATTATGTTCCCAATTAGAAGATTTTAGATACAGTGTGCGTTAATTGTTTATCGCTTTTGTTCAGAATCCAGCCGTTGGCGATTTGTATGTTCAGAGGACTACTTTGATTGGGTTAAGGAATGAAACAAGAGCTTTTGAAAGGTCAACCGCAATGAGTAACGACATAGTTGTCTCTTCTTGACGTCCCAAAAAACTCAGTATTCAGCATTTGTGGTTTTAAGAGCGCACGTCATAAAGCCGAGAACTGCTTTCACGAAAGGCTGATGTGTTCATTTTGCGTTTAACTGAGCGTGATTTTCGCGATTACGCGCGGCATTGGTGCAATTTCAGTCGGCGTTTCGTTTTTGTGCATGCTGCCGGTTCAGCTAGTTTGTCACCCTCAGCAGGCCTGCAACCAGGGGGTAACCGGTAAATTGGCCCCTCTCCGAAATTTTCATTTGGAAAAATTCTTTTTAGTTTTTAGGTAAAACAACTAATTGCAATCATTTCGCCCCCCGAAAATATTAGCAGGTTGCGACTTGCGACCCTGACCCTCAGTATTCGTAGTGTTGTAGTTGACATGCCGTGTTTATTTTTAAGATTGGTGATTGTTTGTGGCATTAAGATTATTTGCTGCATTTTGTTTGTAAATATCTCTAATATCTCTGCTTATTTATACGTTAACAAGCACAGCGTACTTTTGAAGTACGCGGGATCTACGTTATTCTCATCTCACGTATTTTTCAAAACTAACTCCGAAACAGGACGGCTTGCAAAAGCTCAGTGTTTTCTGTGCACCCGCTGTTTCGCTGCTCGCGCACTCAACTTACTTATAGCTAGTTTTTTACGTACACTGCGGGATGCTGATTTATATGTAACGACCACGGAATGCGTTAAATGGTATTAAGTTGCCTGCTGCAATGGATTCAACCGTTTCGGGGCAACGGGACCTATTTCGCTTTTGAGATTCCAAGGTTTATCCCTTTTACCATATCTTTTAACAACAGCGCAGCTGCAAAGCCACAAAAATCTGAATTTTTCGCCGCACTCAATTGAACCTGCCTAGCCACTGCATCGAATGTTGCGATTAAATTGCGGAGTCTTCTGGAAATGCCTCAACTATGTTGTCATTTTCAAGATCAATGTGTGTCTAGAGGTGAAACGAATCATGTAATGACAGAGAGGAGAGAGCAGTTTGCTAATGGCTGAGGATATTTAATCATTCAAGGTATAGGTGAGAAACAGACGTGCAGACAATTTTTATTGAAGTGTAGATAATGCAAGCGTTGAAATGTTTTTTTTGTTGAAATGTTTTTTTTTTGTTGAAAAACATTGCAAGCGTTGAAATGTTTTTTTTGTTTTTTTTTACAAGCGTACGTGTTGTCGTTTCATATCGATGGCAACTCTGCTGACTTGCCTGCGGTTAGTCGCTGTGGTGGTGGATTGTTGCTACTGCACAGTGACTGAAGTGCCCTTCCTGACCACGTAGCTTCACGGCTACCACCCAGTTGGGTATTCAGAAATAAACTATTAGTATTTTTTGCGCGGTTTGACTAACAAGCAGTGGCATTTTCTGCAAAATGTGGCATTCCGAAAATCCGTGCAAATCCTGTCTAGTGTGATCGCTTCGGAAAGGGTACAGGGTAATTGAATATTCGCAGCTGGTGGCTTAATGATTTTCAAATTTTTATTTTTTTGGAGGAAGTAGCTCCTATTTTGGGCGATAAACATAGAGTTTTTTGTGGAACCGCCAGATGTCGCGGCATGTAATTCAGCCAGGTGGAAAAAATTGTCCATTCCTCTTGTGTCTGGGCTTAAGGGAAATAAGTAAATTACATTTTTGAATGATGGAAGACGCTGCCCCGAAGGTGTTATACACACGTCATTCTGCTAGCAGGATACATCCAAGAGTGTATAAACTTATTACTTCCTTCGTCAATAAATTGACTTGTTTTATTAGGATCGTACAATTGCATTAGGTTGTGCAGTTGTGTGGTTTCTGAAACCACCTTTATTGCTTTTTATTGCCTCATTTATTGCTTTGTGTCAACAGAAGGAAAATTGCCTGTTTACGTGTGCATCGAAGTTACGCGATCGAAAACGTAATCAGTTCCTGGTTGATTAACCCCTGTTATCCTTTTTCCAACAGTCAGAGGGAAAAACTCGGTAATGGCCCCTGAAAATTCGGATAAATAACTTGGATCAAGCCAAAATTTGTTCACTTTTTGCAGTTTTTCAATAAACTTTTAATTGCTGGTTGCTAACCTGAGTACGAAAGTTAAACATACTACGATTCCTCGCTTGCAAGCTCAGCGATTTAGCATTATCATTATATTCTTTCGCAGCAGTGTTTTCGAAAGTTGTGTCAGAGTGCACTTGTTCTAAATACTTGTTTGCATAGGATTAAGTGGTCCGTGAGTTTCTTTTGCCGATATGTAGCCAGACTAGCATCAATGCACTTAGGAGAACTTTTCATTTGACTCGGCGACGTGCAAGAGCGAACAATTTTGAGTTCGATCAACCTTACCTTTCGACATTTTTTACTTCAACTAACCTGGTTTATGTGCCTTTTTCCTCTTTTTTTTTGCAATTTCATGTTTTCCATTCGCGGAGAATGAAGACGTAGGGACGGCGCGTAGGATTCGCATTGGTTGTTATCAAACGGATCATCTTTCTTTTTCAGCGTTCTTCCATGTACGTTTTCCACTAAACTGCAGCACTGCAGAACGTATGTCATGCTAATAGGATTTTTGTTCGCGTGGTATTGCCGGTTATCCAGTTGTGCTGGCTCAGGATCGTTTGCATTCTCTCGTTGCAGAGTTAGACTTTGGAGAAACCAAATGCTGTGCTTTTCGATTCGCTTCTTGCTCGTTCAGTCTGATCGAAATCATGCGGATTTTGAAAGGGCTGTAAACGTTTTCTGACAAATATTGAAGTCAGATGGTCTGTTCCATGTTGTTTGAAACCCGGATAGATGTCTGCTTCTACAACAATGGTCTGCGAAAGACCGGTTTCAGAGCTATTTTCCGACCGCTGAGGGTCACCTTCAACTGAATCAGGCGTTCTCAACCTATTTTCTGTTCGTCATTCACGGCCGCCTGGATTGAGCACGTATGGCAACAATTGCCCCGCTAGTTTCCGATTTGTCCTGGCACCGAACTACTTCGGCAAATGAGGTCATTTGGCCCGCCGAGTTTCCGCCATGGATGGCAGATTTCCGTTGTTCTTGTTCGCTCAAGCGTAGCCCCTCGCCCAGGTTGAGCTTTGCACTCGAGGTGCTGCTCCAAAAGCCACGAAAAAATCTGGAGCAGATTGTGTTTACCTTAGGGCTTGGATTTGACGACGCAATCTCGCTGGAAATGAGTTTGGCGCCCTAATTTTACTTAATCTCCGTCGATTGGCCCAGAGGTCCGTCCCTGGGTTTGCAGTTCACGTTGCCACATGCAGAACCGTTCATTAAAACCCAGTGTTATTTTGGTAAGCAAAAAATTTAGATTGTCTGTGCGGTAAGCCAGTTACTGCCAACTTGTTTGTCACTGTTAGACATGGAAGAACTAGGTTGTCATTTGGTTATTTGGGTCAGGAAAAAGCTACCAACAATTGATTTTATCCTCAAATTTTCTAAAGTCTGCGCCTGGAATTGTTAGTTGGGCATCGCAGTATTGTTGAAATAGTGCAAATCGCCTTTTTTATTGGGAAATGCTGGGGCCTGTGCCAGCAAACTTATTGTGCCAACTCTTTGAATTTCGCTTAGCGCAACAGAAGGCATGGTCTGCTTATTCTCGAGAAACAGAGCTGGATCACTCAGTCCTGTTCGTTCTGATAACAGTTTACTTTCGCTCCACAGTAAAGCAGGATTTTTTAAGAGGAATTCTTCAATTAGACCAGAAACAACATTGCTGAAATCAATGATTTGACCGAAAATAGTGTTGTTTTTGGATTATTGTTTTTGATATTTTGCGAGACCTCAAAATTTTCTCTGTTCCCATTTTTTAAAGTAATTTATTTAAACGCGGTTGCCCAGAAAAACAAACAGTGTTTTAATCTGTGCTCTTAGCCTCTTGTGGCCATCATAGGATTGCGTTTGATCAAATGCACATGTTTCACCTTTTGCAATAATTTTCACAGCGAATCCCGAGTGCGCTAGTGCAGATTGAAAAAGTAGGCTGCCTCGCATCGAAGTTAACACCATATCGAATGATTAAAAGGAACCTTTTCTTCTGCAGACGTAGGATATTAATTCTCACCGCTATGCCTTTTTCCGCGTCTTTTTGTTATTCACTGGCGCAAACGCCAGAACCCCCTGCCGCTCTAGGAGGCGAGGTTGCTGTGCTGTGCCAAATTCATCTTCCCGCACGCTGCGACAGCTGGCATAAGCTGAGGGGTTCTTCCGTTGCCGTTCTGGTTGACCTCTTGATATCGACTGCGCCAGGCTCGGGACATTTCACAATTGTGATTCACTTTCGACCGAAGTTAGGAGCCCGTCGTTACCGTGACGTCAGTTTTTCGGTTCCGAACTCCTTTTCCTTCGCGCGGCAGCGGGTGGCATCGGCGTGTCAATTCTGGTATTTTTGTCTTGTGGAGGTCTTCGTTTTTTCGCGGATCGTAAATCTTCCTCTACCAGTGTTTCTCAGGCCCGAACTCAGATTCTCCCAAAGTCACCCGAAAAAAAAAACAACAGAAAAACACACTTAGAGCTCCCGAACCCGCCGCATTGTCAGACAAGGTTTGCTTGTCTGCGTTATATCGCAGTAGCTGATCAAAAGTGTGTTTGTTTCAACAGCATTTCCTGCTCTTTCTCTCCCTCCGTGGCCTGGTTGGCATCGGCGAAGCGTCGTATTCGACCATTGCTCCCACTTTAATCGCAGATCTGTTTGTAAAGAGCAAAAGGACCAGGATGTTATCCGTATTCTTTTTCGCTATTCCCGTTGGAAGGTAATCTACTCGTACTGGAACTGATTTCTTAGTCTGATTTTGGCAACTGCCTTCTTGAATACGAAATGCATGTATGTTAGTTTAAGTGTGGCATTTATGTTCAGTAGAATCTTAGGCTTAGACCAGTGGTTCCTAAACTATTTCCTAATTGCCGCATACTGAATACGTAATTTCTTTCTCGCGTAGCTCCAGCTCAACAAGCGTTCAGTTATACAATGACTTGATGAGAAAATTTCGATTTCAGATTCGAACTCCGCGAACCAAAATCATCGAAGTAGTGCAAGCAATACTTTAACCAACACCATAATGTTGCTTACGACTTTTATTTAAAGGGAGCTTATTACTCAATGATTCCCTGCATCATATTTTCGGACTCACCATTGTGCTAGATTGCGTGCACGAGAAATTTTCAATTTTCTAACTTGTTTGGGCAGTTGTACTCCGATGTTGGTATTTCTCGAATTTCTATCGAGTTTTTGGCATGTGAAAGCCAGTGTTGCAACTACTTTCCATTGGTGAGCGTGTCAAGTCAAGGCGTTTTCTGAATAAAACGTAAATAAAGGGCTGAAGTTCGTTTTCTGGCTGAAACCAAGACGCCTGCACGTTCTGGCCTCCCGCGGGGCATACGTCAGACTGCATGCTTCACATACTTTACGCTCCACAGCTCGCATTTCAACCACGTGATGTTAGGACGCACTCACATGGTTGTCCGGGCGTGGCTCAGTGTTGTTGATAACACCCACGATCAACATTTTGAAAGGCGTTCAATTTCTCTGTCATATGCCAACATATTTCGTGTTTGTCTCATAATTACTACTTGGAGTTTGTGGATCAGTTCCAGCAGTATATTACTCCTTGACAAGTTGCAGTTTTCTGCACTGTTCACCACCTCGTTTACCAAGTTTATTGTATGTTTTTGTATTGCTTGCTTGTGTGATTCGCTTTTACCGGGCAAGTCGTGTTCGCTTCATGAAAGCTATATTCTGTGCTGGGTTTAGACCGTTTCAAAATGATTATAATTAAAGGCACGTGTTCTGAAAACATGAGGCAGGGTATAAAGTAGCAGCAGTGTGCTTCAGCTGCAGTTTTGCAGTGGATTTCGACCTTTAACACATTGCAGCATCTCTCCATAACGGCAGATTGCTGCATAAGCTTAAATCTCCCCTCATGCTCTTTGCACAAACGAATTTGCTGCCGCACACTGTTACTTGTTCCTGATAGAGTGCTGATAAGAACGTTTGTACAGTTTTGCCTAAACGTAACAATGTAAGTCTTTTCCTGTGGTGCTTGTGCATGTCAGCAGTGAAATCAAGTCTGATTTAAAGCTGCCTTGCTGGCTTTTCAACGACCACGTGACTTGGGCTTGGTGTTCCGTTGTACCTGCCAGGTCAGCATACAACGTGGCGCCAGCTTGCACTTTGGGAGGGTGGTCGCACGTCAATTCTGGCCGTGCATAACTCTAAAACTTTTTTCAAATTCTCGCTATAGCAACGTCGTTGATGTAATGCTCCAGTCGAGATACTTGCCACGGAAATTTTCCTTCTTCCAAAACGTCTCATTTTTAGGCGTTTATCACTTGTCAAGGCGTTGCAGGTGTGGGCAGTTTTCTAGGGACTGCCGCAATGTTAAGCAGTCAGTGCAAATTTGTCGCAACATACTGATCTTGTGCATTCATAATTTAGGAACGCATAAGATTCTTGAGCCGTCCCGTGGAACCAGGCTGCGTATGGCAACCATTAATGCAGCGCGCAGAATGCCCAGTGATTATCACGCCCGTGCTGTCAGCTACCGACGTGGTTGCTAATCCTGTCGTGTTTTAGGGCCTCGCTGCGTCACCCGTTTGCCGTGATTTGCTGGTGTGTTTTAGCGACACTGCGAGAGCTGTTGTCACTGAGCCGATAAAGTGCCGTTCGCAGTGCACTTGTTGACAAGTGCTTGTCGGTAACCCGCTTCACAAAACTGGCTTGCTGTTGATGAAAAGGGGTTTTGCTGAATTGGAGTTGCAAGGAGCGTCGGACCCATTGATAACAATCATTTCCTGACCTGAATGTTTAGATCTCAAAATCGCCCACAGTTAGATTCTTTTGAGTTGTGGCTTCCAGCTGTTGCATATTTCACTGCTAGCCATGCGTTTGTGTCTGAGCAGGCGACGCTTTTGAAATCTCAAACTTTAGCATTTTGTGATAAACTTGGTCTGAGCAGCAACAGTGGTTGAACATGGAATGCGCGCTGGCGAACTAAATCGGAAATTATGCGCAAATCAGGTGAGTGTAACTCAGAGCAGCGTACTTAAAATCTCCTTGCAATGCAAATCAAAGTGTTAGGTTCCACGTTGGAGTTTCTAGGTACGTACTTGTAGAATGAGGACCTTTCCTTAAAGAACTTCGAGCTGATAAGAATTTTTTTTGTTTTAAGAAAAAGGTCATTTGGCGTTTTGTTCTTCCCAAGAATGCGAAATGGCAAAAAGGCCGGCAGCAAATTGGTGTTTCCTTTCAATTGCCGTTGCGTTGGCGTTTTCTAACTTCTTAGTCCTCACTCTAATGCAATGCTTCTCAACCTTCTTCAGTTTTCAACCCACTGAAAATTTTTGTGGGGTCCATTGAGACATTGCAGTGAAACAACAACGATAAAATTGAAACATGAAAACAAAGCAAAGTATATACAACACATGCAGGAAAACTTGAGCGTCCTCGTTAGATTTCCCGATCTAATCAATAGAAAACCAGATACTTTTCAAGAAGAGAAACGTTTTATTTAAATACTGTATCATGTTGAAATATTTCGCGTCTTTCGTGAATGACCTTCGGGGGCCACCAGTGGGCCTCGTACGGCGAACGAGGCCCACTAGTTGAGAAGTACTGTTCTAATACCTTCATTTGCGTCTGGACTGGTCATCTTTGGTGACTGCTTCCAACTATCGTATCTTATGTATCACGTTACGAATCGCCTTCAAATCTTATGTTGTAGTGTTGTCACATGTTGAATTGAATTTTGCGATAATGCGTTTTGAGATTTTAATCATTGCAGTCTAGATTTTGGATGTTTTGCTATTCTGGATCTGGCAGCCCGGCTGCCTGTAGTATAAGCAGTATTTCACCCAACGGTAGTGCTACGCAACAGCGATTCGATTGGAACTATTCACGATTTTTTCGATCACCTTGTCAGCATCTCGGCTCGGTGGGAGTTTAGAAACTGGCACGTGTAGTCATGTAACTTTTCGAGGGCATTTACGATTTCATAAAATGGATACAGAGCGTATAAGGACAGTTGTTTTGAAGTGTTTGAAATTGCACTATTTGTGCCTTTTCACAAAATAGGATACGGGTCACGTATTACTGAGTTCCTCCCAAGATGCGTTGTGACATTTCAGGGGTGTCTTCGCCGCTCGAAACCCATTGGTTGATTAAGTGGCTTGCATTGCAAGTGGTGAAAAGTTATTAACGCTACGCGTTCGTAGTTGCATTCACACGTTTTTGATCTCTAACTTCTTTATGCAGTTGATGCAGCCAAGATAGATTTCTTCTTCCCAAAATAAAGCGTAGGAGCTTGACCCCGTCGATTGTCTCAGTTATTATTGAAGTAAGGGTGTTATTCGCACATAAGTTGCCTCTGCAAAACCTCTCTCCTCGCCAATGGGGTGACGTGGCGGCGAAGAAGTTGCTTTCGTGGAGCAGGTTTTGTTTGCATACGACCGGCTGCTTCTTAGCGAAGAAAAAGTCAAGGCGGCAATCTGTCGACTTAGTACGGATGCACAGTGCAGATTCACTCTCTGTCTTCATGGCAAGTTGGCGCAATGTCTTATTTAGTCTAAAGGCACCATCTAAGGAAGCACTGAAACTGTTCCGTTTGAAAGAATATTTAGGAAAAAACGCAGAGCGTGGAGTCTTAGACAAGAAAAAGAATTATTTTCAAAACTTGGGCAAATAGTTTTGCAAAGACGAGCGCCTTGCAGCAGTTTTCGAAAAAGAGGCAAACCGTATTGCCACGTGCAATACCAGCATAGTACTGCTGAAGTGCGGTTTTCCACGCACCAGTGAGAAGGTAATTTTGCGAATACAGTTTAGTTTTGAATTTCGTTTAAAGCGGGCAAAAGAATCTACTTCAGCCAGTACCGGTGGTGACCATAGAAACGTGGCATGATATTATGACACCTTCCTTGATTGCACAAGCGACGGAGAACATCAGAAATCATCTTTGTTTTCAGAATTTTCTGTTAGGATTAAAATTGCAAAAACGAGATAGTGTTGTTCTTTCGCGATTCAGCCGCTTATTGTATGTATAGCATATTTACTCATAACATAAAAATAATTAAAAGCTGGTGGCCATGTTATCACTGCTAACGTTGTTGCAGCCTCCTAAGAGGATTTTATATCGCAGGGGTGGTGAGATTAGACAATAAGAAGGGTGCGCTCAAGGAGAAAAGGCTAAAAAACACTGGGTTAAGCTCATCATGCCATGAACTTGTGCAACTCAAGACTAAATTGACTGTACTTCAACTTTTTTCGTTCACCCAATGCACAAATTGAAGTTGTACAGATGGAAGCAATCGACTGGTGCATCACGCGTTTGCTGCGCGCGTGACGCAAGCTCATCAGTTTCTTGGGTTGCTTCGGCAAGCATGCTTCTTTTGCATTTGGAAGTGTTGAGTCAACTCTCGTGATGTGCGAATTGTGGTAAAATTGCATGACGTAGCTGTGTGCACTGCGCATCAGCAGTTCCTCGGGGTTTCTGGCAGCCGACGAATGCGTCGAATGCTTGCGCGTGACAGGCAATGCCGGGTCCGGCCACCAGGGAGTAGAGAAACACCATTGTGACGCAGTTATTCCGGAAGAGAGGCAATTCAGCTGATTTCTTGACTCTTTTTCAAATGGTTGTACATCATGAGTTGGACCCATTGCGCATATAAATTGCTTTCGGTAGGTAATTGGACAAACTGTTGCTTGCGCCGCGAGCTCTGATTTGTGACGCAGAGGTCTAGATGTAGTATTTTAACGTTCGCTGATCAAAACTGATACCTGTTTCACGCATCAGTGTATAGATTCTATTACTCCACTTACTCGTGTCAAATTAGCAGCTTTAGCGTGAAACGGTTGTTAAGAACATGCTGCTTCTGCTGTTAAACGCTTATCAAAACACAAATTGGTCGTCGTTGCTTGATGACCGCCGAGCAACAGCGGTTTTTCCAGGTTTTAAGTTATTTCGCCCATCAGTTTTCGCTCCAAGCGAAACGAGCGTTAAGCTGTAGTTATCTGGGCGTGCGTAAAGCAGCTGACGCAGCTGCGTTGAAATTTGTTGTGCTTTATTTAAAATATGAGGAAGTCGCGTCTGTAAAATCTTTCGGAGTTGGATGCCCGTATACTACAGTTGAGTTGTTATTACAAGCAGTGGCTCAAATATGAGCATTTCTTATGAGGTAGTTCATAACGTTTAGTTTGTTTGATAAAGACAGTTTCCAGCACAGACACCTGTTTAATCTTGAGACAGGCACTGTTGTCGAGTAGTTATTGTGGAAACTCTTAATCGTTAACTTCTGTAAAGTTAGCAAGTAGGTTGATATATCACTCATAAAGCACTGCATGAGCAGTACGAAGGCTTTTAGTTAACTCCTGCGTTATTATGTTTTTTTTGTAATCATGTACTGTGCAATGGTTTAACTACTTTAGTCCTTCAAAGGTTGTAGCTCATTTTTAAACGTGCTCTGAGCTTTGGTGGACACTTCTCTGCCAAAACCAAACGCAAGTCAGCAGGTATGATTGTTGATTAAGTATTGTATGCAAGACTGGAGGGGTAACTGAGACACGCTCACGATTTCAAAGGGAAGTACGTTTAAAATTTTTTTGCTGTTGAATTCAAAACTTCCCAATTACCTGAAACTTTGTTAAATAATTCCTCTCGCAAAAAAGTTACGTGTTTCTTATTCATTAATCTCAAAAAGAGCTGTTTGTTACTTGTAGATATGTTATATCCACAATAATCACAAGTTTTTTTCACTTGGGGATTAGTCAACATGAGACTGGCAAACGTTTGCCCGTTGTCTCTGGGAGCGTCTGTCTTTGCTTGCATTGCAAATTTCGTTTCTGCTGAAACCATGGGTTGTGACTCATAAGATTTTGATAGAAATACCCTTGTGCTATTGCTCTCGCCGGATCACATGAGACAGTTTCTTCTGGCCATGGCAACCTACGTCATTGTGAACTAGTTGGGCGCTTTGCGTGTAAGAAGCGGTAATGCGATTGAGCATTGTTCTCTACCAGTCAGCAAACGATTCTAGGACTGTATTTGTCTTTTGTTGCTGCATGTCAACCGCAATTGTGTTGAATTTTGATGCACTTCGTGAACCATCTACCTTACAACATGTGCAACTAGGCAGTCTTGCAAACGCGCTTTACAAGCGAAGACTCACTTGCCAGCGATTCTAAATTTGTGTTTATTTCTTTAAATTGTTGGCATTTTCGTTTTCGATTTTTCCTATGGCAACGTGTGAAAGGTCGCATGCTGTTGCTACTTCCCGCCTAATCAAATGATGTGACTACTCGCAAGAAAAAAGTTCTGAAGGTGCTAGTGGAGCTCTCAGTTGTTTAGCTATTTTAAAAGTTGTAACCTTTTTCGTCTGTAGAGTACTAAAAAGATGCCATATGCTTCTTGAATGGGAGACTTGCAGTAGAAGGCAATTCATTATGTCAGGGGAGCTGTCGTGTACCGATAGCCTCAATCAATGCAGCCTCACCTTCCTGTAACGGTTAGTGCATCAAGAAGAGCGAGGTGAATAACGTTACCGTGGACCCGAACAGAACGTGATTTCTTGTTAGTTTCAGCGCCTGTGCTCAACTTTCCTCATGGGCCTGAGCGAGTTTGTTTCAGTGATTTGAACGATTTACGTGCTTGTTAGTTCTGGCAAGGTAAAATCTGCTTCGGGATAAATTAATCTGTAACATGGGCGGCGAAGTGTTTGAACAGGGCTGCGTCGTGACGGTCATAGAGTCGAAGGACTGAACCACACGCTAAATATTTGAGGATTGATACACACGGTGCCAATCAGCTTGGTACCAGGCTGTGACTCCATGTCTCCGCCATACTAAATGCGGGCATTGTTCAGCAATCCTGCAGTGGGTTTCGGGAGACGAGGTAAAGCTTCTGCGCAGCAGTTTTGCTGTTTTCAGACGAAATGCGTGTGCCTGCGTTATGTTAAAATTTTGCACAAAACCAATGGCGCTTGCAGCTTCCAGGTTTGTATGATGAAATGCAAGAACTTCTAATCTCGTTATCTCACGGCATCATACAGTCACGTTGTTACGAAGCTCTCTGATGTGTAGGCGATGCTAGAGGCGTCGAATTTGTACAAGGTGCGGAAGGTCGGAACAGTGAACAGTGATAGAGAACATAACCGCGACATATTGATCCTGCTTTGTTACATGACGCCATATCCCAACTTCCAATATAGCGCTTGGCGGCACCTTTACCGGCAATTTATTTTTAGCGGTAGTTCGCAACTCCCTATTTCCAAGTCGTTGGCTGGTCGGACAAAAAATAAAGAAGGTTGCGCATACCCTCCTTTTTTTCTAAGGTTCTCTCATTGCTGCTGCTGAACCTTGCGCACAGTTCGAGAATGCAGCCAGCGGCACGCAAGAGGAAATGGAACGAAGCAGCTGCGTATCTTCGCTTTCTGCTGTTTCACGCGTTGCTTCATATGTATCGAGGAAGTTGCTCACAAATATGCGAGTAGCGCTCTGCGCTTGCCTTGAGTGTATTTGGCGCCGATAACACGCAAGTAGTTTCAGTTAATATACCGCAAAAATTTGTTTTGCAAAAAGATTACGTGCAGATTTAGTCTGAGGCTGCACCGGTAGGTCGGTATCGGCGTTGCACGAACAAAAATCATTGGTATTTTCCAACCCTCATGCGGGAAAGAGGCAGGTGAGAGTGGTGGTTTTGGGAAAATGACAGGTACTTATTCTGTATTACTTGCCACCTCTTATATGTGTGTTTCTTCGGGACCTGGTAATACCTCATGCGTTAAAAAGTCGTTTATGCACGCTTCTTGCAGACGTGGTTGGTTGATCAGACAAAAACTCATTAATTTCTTTTTACTGAAGCTGGTGTACACATACAAAAGCTAGCTGTTGTGAATGGCGCATAACGCAGATTCGAAGACAAAACAATCAATTTTGAGCTGGCGGATCAAGTTGTATTCAGTCTTTAGTGAGAGCTGAACTACCACATGTCCGTGTGAATGTCGCGTGCATCTCATGAAAAGATAGTTGCCCGTGGCCGTAGTTATTTAATTGAACTTGCCAGCTGTATGCGAATTTTTTTAATAGGTTAGCTTTATTCAAGTCGAGTTTTCAGCGTTCTAGGCATTTGCTACTGGTACCGTAGTCAAACGTCTTGTAAAGACAAACTTGAACTCCGTTGGACAGAGGTACCAATTAAAAGCTCAAGCTAGACAGCAAATTGTGTTGCATCGCGACCCTCTGTCTGAGGTAGCACTCAACGTTTTGCGTGTGGGCAGCGCTTTACGACTTGCGATTCGCCACAGCTCTCGCGATGAATTCTGAGGTTAAGCGACAGCCAATTTGATTTACAGCAGAGCATGAGTTTATATTTCACAAGGTGATGAGACAGACACAATTCGGTTAACCAAACCGAAACTGTATTTCTCCACAAATGTTTGGTGAATATGTCTCTTACTGTAAACCAGTCATCGAGTACAGTAACAGGACAGATATTAACCAGAACCACCATAAGAACACACAACTTTTTTTCATCACTTTCATTTTTCACCTCGGCCCATAACTTTCAGTTTTGCTAAATTGACCACAGCCAGGGACTTTCACGCGCTGGTGGAACAACTGTCCCCTCTGGGATCACCAGACCTTATGGTTTTGGCTTTTAGTTTTACTTAATAGGCTAATAACTATCCGATTCAATGATAGTTTGCTTTAAATTGGTAACGTCCCAAACACTAAACTATAAATTTGCCAAAATTTTTATCTGTACCAAGCTACCGTAGTGCATAGTGGTGAGTGTTTGCGACCGTGGATCTGCCACCGTTGTTCATCGCACGATTTTGACGAAAGGTGGACGAGAGCTAAGTAGACGAAGAGGATGTTGCATTTCCTTCGACCGTGATGCTCTTCATTGGGAAAAACGTCTAAAGGTGCAGCTCGAATTACCTGTAATATGCCAGCGGTGTGCTTCCACGTGGATGATAAGTTGCCTGCCGACTGTTTCTTGGTGTAGTGGCATCCTAGTGATTTCCTCTAACCCAGAGGTTCCCTACTTCTTAGGCTTACACGGAACCCTGCTGAAGAGACTTAGCGGGGTTTCGTAACATAATGAAAATGGATTTCAAAAAACATTTGCATAGCATAAACGCGGCACCCCACTGTATCGCAAATAGCACTCAAAGGCCCCGTTAGGTGGTAATCGGTAACTACTACTCTAGCCTGTGTTACTGTTGCCTACACGAGCACGCCCTGATCCCTATTAGAAAGTAGATGTTGTTTCTCAGTTTNTTTTAAGGAAAATGTTAGGTACCTGTAGGGACCCGATGATAATTTTCTCTGATTCTAGAGACCCGAATCGGGTCCCTAAAACACCTTAAAAAACCCTGTTTGTTATACTACCTTGAAAGCCTTACGTTCAGTACAAGTGATCGATTTCCTATTAAAAATTTTCTGATCGATTCCTTGCTTACGCCCATCGTGGAAAGTACATACTTGTTCAGTACAATCCATTTATATAATCGAGTTCAGATCGGCTCAGGCCACCATTCAGTAAAGATATAGACCTCCCTGACTTAGCCTTAGCGCGTTTCGAGTCCTGTTACGTCACACCAGCACCGCTATTGTTGCCTCTTTTGAAGCCAAACATTAAATGGTTGTTAGTGTGTCCGTGCACCAATGGTCTCATTACAGTAAACGCCTTCTTTGGTAAGAGTGGTTAGACAAAATATCGAACCGCCCGATCGCGAGTCTGAACTTTCCGCTGCCACGAACTGTCATTTACTTGAGCTCCTGTTCGGTGTTTAGTTTCTTCGTTTTAGGTCGCAATAATGTAATACGACGCTCTTCTAATGGAGGCGTTTGGTCCGTGTGTCCGGCGGGAGAGGTCACTTGGCGTGAACGCGCCTTTGATGAAATTCCTGGAGTTAATTACGTGTACGTTCTTCGTTGTCACGAAAGTGGCGCTGTCAGATTACGATTTGGCTATGGTGTTGTACGCGTTGCAGTTAGATTAACACCCACGTTCTAAGGGTTCACCTCTGCTGTTTAATACTCCGTCCCTATTGAGGTGCCTTGTGGACAAGAAGCGGTTGGAACATTAAAACTGTCCCTGTAGCGAACGTTCGCACGTGACAAACGCAAGATAGTAACTGAAATCCTGCTGTATACTTTGTGTACATCTCCCTGACTGTGATACTTGACACTGGTTACGACAACCATTCCAAAAAATGCGATGCATAAACACCAGAAAAGTTTATGTGATGTATAAAGATTTTTGTTCGAAGTGGAAACAACGCCTTGCAACTCTGAGAAATGTGCGTCTGTATTGTTTGTTTTTCTTTCAAATACATTACAAACAAAAACCAGCATGGAAGTATGCAACCCCTATTTGCTATTGTAAATGTTGAAAGCTCTAAAAAATGGCAATTTATCTGTTAATTCCGTTGATGTATTACTTTATAGATTTACCGCCTCGTCAACACACCCAAAACTAAATCACTACAACTCGACGTGTATGTTCGGCGTGAATGTAATTTGCCTTTCGCTCGTAAGCGATGGCGGTCTTAGTCGTCAGAAGCACGTGTGTGCTTCGGCTACACTAACTGATTGGTATTGTCTTGCTGATCAGTAGTCCTCCGTATGATTCGAAGAAAGCTCTTGTTGCTCCATTCATATACGATTTTCCTGTTAGTTTTTCTTGTGCGATGGATCCCGTTTAAGCCTTCAGTAAAGAAAAAACTACTGTCAGGAACCCTTCTTTACGTTCACAAGCCTTGCAAGCGTGAATAGATTCGAAACTTTGTTGTCACCGAACTGCCCTCTTACGAAGCAAGTAGCTTTTCGAGGAAAAACAGTGTTGATGTTCGTGCTGTTGCCATCAGCCAGTCGCGTTGTGCAAAGCCCAATCATGTCTACGCCTCGTCGTGCGAGCTCTCATGGTCCTGGGGAATAGCTAGACAGATTGGTCTCTTGCGCACAGCGACTCATGACTGTTCGCAGTCAGGAGGCTGACTATCATCTTGCGCGTGATTGAGGCGCCAACTATGTTGAGATATGGGCTCTGGACAGGACTGTGTTGACGGAAAACCATCGCCACCGAGACATTGTACTATGTTTGGTCAGTGCTGTTTTCAAAGTTTTCTTGCACTGGAATTGGTTTGGCCGTAGCCGAGTTGATGTGTGCGCGTGTAATACAACATTATAATCGTCTCCAACTAACAAGCGCTCATGCACTCTGCTGCAGTACGCGAATGGTAAAGCAGTAAGATGACTCACAATTATCTCGTTAAAGATGTTAACTGCATTTAGTTTCACAATGTTTGAATNTTCTCCTGGGTGCACAAAATATAAATTTTGCAATTCTTTCCGAAAACAGGTTGACTATGTTACTGTTCCACCGCTAACAGCAGGTGTAAATGCGTTGTCAGTGGAGTCTAGTTTCATTCAACTGCGAACAAATCGTTTGAGTGGTCCAATATTTCCTAGTCGTCTGTAGGAGTGAAACCACATTAAGCCTGCACTTCACATGTCAGTGTTTGTTCCTTTGTCAGAAACATTTTATCTGGCACCATTGTCTCAACCACTGTCAGGACTGGCTCTTGATTTGAATGATTATTTAATTTACTGCGGAAGGTGCACGTGGCCGAACGCTGGGTCCGAAAATGCTTCCGCTGCTAACAGCTCTAACACAGTACGCCTAGCTCACGAGGTTAATGCGAGCAAGACAGAACCATTCTTTCCAGTTATTCTGATTTGCTCGATCTTTCGCAACGGATTTGGAACCTTTGGTACTCCGCCTGCATGAAACTAAAGAGCGGGTATGTTATAGACGCGAACGTTTGCAGGGACGGCCAATTAATCTTCCAGCTGAGCCGGTGATTGTAGATGCACACAACATAGCACACTTATCAGTCTAATGACCGTTCATTTGCAAATACTGTAAGTCATGGCGTTTGCCAACAAGAATGGGAAAAGTTGCATGTCGTGGCTGTGTGTTCAGGCAGTGTGTCCCAACCTTTTTAGGCTTGCCGTACCTACTCACAGCAAGTTACTTAAGGTTTGATGACATTTTGAAGGTATTTTTTTGATGATTTATTGGGAAAACGTGTTAGCTCGCCGGCCCCAGAGTTTTGCAAATGGCACCTCAGCTGGAAACAACTGTGTGAGATGTTTAACTTCAACCTGGTAAGTAAGTCACCGCGCATAAGAAGCCGTTATTCTGGAATTTGTTAGTGCGTGCCTTGGTGCCAAAGTTTTGAGATTATGCTGTTTAGGAATTTCAGTGTGATGCATTACCTGGTGGTTGTGTGTGAATTGTGATTCGCGATGAGATTTTTCAGTCCTGTACTTGGGGCAACTACTGAAATCAGCTGTAGAATCACGTGGCAGTTCTGACGTAGACGATACGTTGCAGAAATGAGCATGTAAAGTCAGACATGCCCCTTGTTAATGTTGCTCGCCCGATTAAGTTGGGCACCGGACAATTCCCTACAAGGTTTAATGTGTAACTGGCGGTAAGTACACGGTTGCGGTGCAGGCAATGATGTTGCCCTGCCGAACGCGCTGCGCTGGCTGGTGCCTGACTCTGCCTTTCGACGGGTCGGACGTCGCTGCTTGCATAGAACTTCGACCCGGGTGATACCGCTCGGTTTTATGACGCAACTGCAGAGGAATTTGTTTCATAGCTCTGCTTTACTTCATCCAATGTCTCGCGCTGCTTCGGCAGGGCGTAAGATTCGTGTTGGCAGCATGACGTTTTGACTAACGCGCTTGTCTGTCAGGCTTAAAACACAAAACCTCACGTATCCGCAGAAGGCAGTTCTTTAGAAATTTGCATTTAATAGCTGTTGGTATCGTAACAACACTCAGCATTTAATAGCTGTCTAATGACGTCCTTTTCGTGTTGATTGCAATGACGAGTATGCCAAAAACTTATACGTATAACCGTTCAATTCAGTGTTTATTGCCATTTAACTCGTGCTTTTAACTATCAAGCGAAGCCAATGAGCTTTACAAAATGAAATTATTTGAGTTGAAAAAACTGGTTCGTGTAACGTCATGAACTACTTCGACCTGTCAAGCAAAGCTGAAAAGAGAATCAACTGCAGCAATTAAAGTCACTTCGCTTTCGCCCCGAGCAACATTTCGTAGCAAATCCGATTTGCCGTTCTCGCGCTTACGTCGGAATGCCTGTAGTATCCGACCGACGCTTTGAAGTGCAAAAAAACAGCCGGGCAAGCCATGCGCGAGGAAGTGCACACAGCAAGCTACAAGACTGCGCTTCCTCTCAAGAGCTACAACAGGTGTCATATTGCCACCTGATTGGGGAAACTGGCTTTCGGTACTCGTTGACAAATCACATTAATTAGTGCACACTGAAAAAGCTCCGCTTTGTAAGTCGAATGAGAAATAGAAAAACACTTTTTGTAGTGGCTGGCAGGCAATCGTGCCACCGTGTGAACTTCCCTGAATGTACGTTGGCCAAGCGTGGTACTCCGCTATAGAAGTACAGCTTGTACACTGGCGTGTGTGGACCCACGCAGCGGCACGTCAGCGAGGTCGTTCTGTGTTAAGCGAGTATTCCCATTATTCATGCAGGCTGCGCGCAACAAGGTCTAATTTCCTTGCTTTGTTTTTCAGTGGTTTAGGTTACATCGTAGGATCTGCAGCGGCTAAAGCAGGCGGATCATGGCAGTGGGCCCTGAGAGTAAGTAACAGCTGGTCTATGTGTCAGGATATCGTTTATGAACTTGTAGTGCTTCATTTCTTACTGTTTATATTTTGCTGTATTCGCTTTCGTTAAGTTGTCGAACAATCAGGGACGTAATGAGGGGGGCACGATGCGCCGGGCGATTAATCATTGGGGGACGCCGAAAAGTCCCAACAATGTCGCAAGTACTTTCTGCAATACATTTACTCCCGAAAGACCTTAGGTTCGAACATGGGAGCGCCAAACTTGCTTCTTATCCCGGGCGGCATCTGACCTCGCTGTGCCCCTTCGTACAATTACAATGCGCTTGCTTAGTCACTTCAATTCTAAACAGCTTTCGTATGTTGTTATTTTATCTGTGTTTCCGGGAGCCATGCTTTTCAATCTCGGATAGTTTCAAGACTGGGCGCGTTAACGATTGCTGGGCATCTCTAAATTTACTGTGTTAGTCGTCGGCTTTTTATTGGTTTATATTCGTGCTGAACCGACGCCGTAAGCTTTGCATTTAGAAACAGAGTTGCTTCCCGTGGTCCGTGTTCATCACTGCTGAAAGCAGCGAATTTCTATGTTGGTTTCTAAAGCGAATGCTTGGTTCCTACTCGGTTGATCAATATGCCTTTGACACCTTGCCCTGCACAGGTAACGCCCGGACTGGGGCTGCTGACCATGATGCTGCTGGTCGTGATCATCCCAAACCCGGAGCGAGGCGCGTCCGAGACCGCCGCCGACCGCGCCGAGCAGCAAAAGATCGCTCAGCAGAAAGCCAGCTACAAGGATGACCTGAAATACATTGTGAAAAAGTAAGTCGCCAGAACCGTGTGATTGGAAGTTCTACGAGCCAGGCGACGGTGTTTCTTAATCGCCTGACGTGTGACGCAGTGGTTTTGAAAGCGAGAAATGGCCTTGCTGCGATCGGTGTTGATTTGCCCGGGCAGCTACGACAGCGGAAGCTGTACAGTTTTCTGCCTCAACTGTTTGCGAGACGTGCCATTCTTCGCTGGCATGCGCGCCGGTTTCGCAAGCCTCTGGTGGCGTATGTTCCACTTTTATATCAACGACTGCACGCGCGAGTTTTTTTGCTTCAGACGTTCGATGTGTTTCACTTGGTCTTGAAATCCTGCTCCTGTGCGAAGGCCTCGCAAATCGTTCATACCACGCCGTTTGGTATGAAATCTTTGTGTGTGTTTGCCGCGGAAAACAGCGCTTCGGTTTGTTTTTCAGCAAAACCTTTGTGTACGTCACAGCAGCGTTCACCTTCATGGCTTTCGTGGTCGGTTCGCTAACCATCTGGGGACCGGTCTACGTCGCCTACTCCCAGATTATCGTTGGCGCATTGGCTCCATGCACGGGCGATAGCTGCGAATACTCGAGGTGAGACAAGTGCTGTATTCATACTGGATTTGAAGCATGGCGATTGTCGTGTCGTTGTTGGAAAGACGTTCGCAAGATTTTCCATGTTGATTTCTTAAACGTTTTTAGGGATCCTGCATGATCGAAACTCGCAGCAGAATGGACATTACTGTGCGTTTCACCAGCGTTTTCGTTGCTGCAGCAATCGCAGTTCATGCGCACCAATCGATGTGACCGAAACATGTAACGAGTCGCGCCAATTTATGTTGGTTCTTTTTTCTACAGTGTGTCTTTCATCTTCGGATTGGTGACGTGCGTGGGTGGCTTTTCCGGCGTGCTGATTGGCGCAGAAAGCGCCAGGTTATGGAAAGAAAGAGGGAGAAAAAACGCTGACCCCCTTGTGTGCGGCATCGGTAAGACCACGTGTTCCTGCGATACGAGCCTCTTAAATACCCACACATTGACCTCATCAAGTAGCACTAGCTAAAAACATCTTTTTTTCCTGTTGAAGTGAATTTTTAAGTTTGTGGAAGGAACTATGGAAATAAATCAACGTTGACACTGCCACACATGTTGACTGATTCTTACTCTCTTTTCTGATTCAGGGTAGTATGTCTCCACAAAGGCGACGGGATTAAATTATCATGTTTTTGTAAATACGCAATCAATTTCCAATTTTAAAATTTTTCCTGGTCGATTAGACTTGGTCGCTTTTGGGGAAACTGGTTATTTGAATACAGATATGGGAAAGTTTGATTCATCCCAAAGTGAAGAAAGTGATTCCTCGAAAGCTTGCAGCAAACTCAGAGCTTTAAGTGTTGTCTTTTCTGATTCAGTGGCAAAATCGGCTTTGTTTTTGTAGGAAGTGTTATTGTTCGATACCAGGATTACCGTCAGTTTGCTTATTTTAAGCAACATTCGATTACTACTTCGTTCCTATCACCCAGCTTTCGGTTTCTAACTTAATTTTTTGCTTATTCAGCTAACAACTTAATAATAATTATATTGGCGCGTTATCAGGTCTTCTCATTGCTGGTCCGTTGCTGCTGGCGGGATTTCAGCTCGCACCCATCAACTTACCAACGTCATGGGTAAGTTCTCTCAGAAATGTTTTGCATTATTATTCAAATGTTATGAACTTACTTTTAGTGTTTGAGAAAAAGCAACAATTTCCTAAATAATTCTTAAGAAAAAGCTGTCAGACAAAATTCCCTTTGTTGCTATACAAAATTTTACACAACATCACAATTGCTCTATTCTGCTTGCACTTTTGCACGTTTAATCGCTCGGTGTCTAACCAACACACTTAAAGACTCTTATCCCTGTAGATTTTCATCTTCGTGGCGGACACTGCGATGTGCCTGACATGGACACTAGTTGGCGACATCACGATGGTAAGCTGCCGGTTAAACTTTAGCTGACCTTTTTTTTGTAATTGGATTTGAAAACAACCCGGTACAAGCGGTGAAGTGAAATTTGCGCTGCGTACTGCTGTTTTTTTCTCGCTGAACATTTGTCATTTGTCCCATAATAGCATTAATACTTGCTGTAACAACATTCGCTAGTCAGTATTTTCGGACGTTATATGACCGAAAAAAAAACGTAGCTTCTGTCACAGTTTCGATCTTTCGCAGTATGTGACGAATCCAAGTCGCCGGTCCACAGCGAACGCTGTGCAGATCCTCATCATGCACCTGTTCGGCGATGCCGGAAGTCCATACCTGTTGGGCGTGGTAAGAATGCATTTGACTTTTAATGGTACTGCCGCGTTGTGGTTCAGGCAACAAGTCTATGAAGGAAGTAGAGACTCAAGGCTTGGGGCTGTTAACCCCTTAGAGGTCCATGAATGTGTTTAGGGTTCCGTAAGCATCCGCTAGTTTTTATCCGCCCATTTGGGGTTATTAGCTTATTCGCACCACAGTTGTACTGACATGTTCAGTTCATGTAGAAAGTCGACTGGCATTTTTTAAAATTTGAATTTGGTGACGCTGAAAGTTGCTGCTTGCCAGGGCAGTCGGGGTGCTCACGCTAAGAAGCGACCAAATGTAATCGCTCATATCGAAAAAACGTGACAAAAGGAAAGGCTTCGCAGCGAAGAATAGTTTGAGAACCACTGCTCCAGGCAAAGGATCCTTCTGGATAGTTCGCATGGAACTGTAACAGGCGCTACAATCCCCGAATGTCTGGGCTTTAAAGTTTTCGCAGCGGCGTTCTTTCGCAATTGCGTTGCCCTGTTTTGACAAACCTGTCAAAGCATAGAATCTGTTTTCAAATATGAGTGGGACGTTGTTTCAGATTCTTTGCGTTAAAGCTTTTCTGTGTGGCGCAAGGGTGGGATGTTGTGTATGACATTGGGTTAGCATTGCAGGCCATCTTCCTCTCCTCATGCAATGTCTTGGCTCCTATGTTCGCCCGTGGACGCACTTTGAGCAGTAAAGCTTCTGTCGCTGACTTCATAAAATTTTTTAATTACAGTGTATCAACGTTCTCCATCTCAAACAAGATGTTGACGCTAGTGCAGCGATCGTTGTCTGCCGTTCATTTGTTAAAGTAAAGCGAGCTTTTCCGTTTAATCTCTTTCCATGCAGATGTCGGATGCGTTGAGGAAGTCCATGCCAAACACGTACTACTCCGAGTATTTGAGTCTGCAGAGAGCAATGTACGTCACGCTCTTCTGTGCTGCGCTGAGTGGAGGGGCTTTCCTCATTGCTTCCCTGTATGTGGTTTATGACAAGAAAAAGGTCGATGACTTTTTAGCTGGTAAGTTTTCTGTATTATTTGAATAGAAGACATTGGGAAAAAATGAAATGAAACGCCAATACACAACTGAGTGTGCAAGAGCTTTTTTGATGGGCGACACGATTTTTTTAGTTGCGATCTGACTAGCCACAGTTCGTGTGTGTTTCTTTCTATACTTGTTTACAAGTGTCAACGTTTCGCCAATAAGTTTTGCCTTACGGTTTTACAAGACTGAAGATGCGTTTTTTGAAAAACGCAAAACTAATTATCTTGTGAAATAAACGGCGAACCATTTACTTGCGCCGTTTTCGTGGCTTACAACAATGGAAAAAAAACGATTTTTTGCCTCAAACATTCTGACGCATGTCGTTGGATGAACGTTTGCATGCGTTATTTCCAAAGTTTGAGCTGTTACAACGGAAGTTATGCAGTTGCGCTTATGTCGAGATGATTGAATTCGCGGGAGGTTGTAGAAAGGTTTTTGGCGCACATCGAGGCAGTCGCAGCAGCAAAGTGATTTCAGTTGCGGTCGTTCGCGGTGTCTCAGACACGGAAGTACCTAATTTTTCTTTCTTCTTCGACGCCGACAGGCAATGTGAGATTTGTTTTGGCAACAAATTTGAAGGTCTTTTGAGGTGTAGTTCTGTTTACGTGAGTTTCGTGCTTGGAAAACAAACTTTAAAACACGTTTTTTCAGAAAATCGTGCGTCGCGCGGAGGATCATCCCCGTCTTCATTAGAGAAATGGCGAAACTATCAGTTCGCCACGCATTTATTGTTGAACATCGCGTGTCATACCGATGCTGCTTTTGATTGCTGAGTCAAACACGCAAAACAGAAATGCCACGTCACGGTGTTAAAGCGAGATCATGCGACAGTGATGTCACAATTTCAGTTTTTAATCTCGCTGTACATTCGCTTGTGGTGTCGGTGCCTGCCCTATTCGGCAAAACCCGAAGTTTTCTTNCAGTGTTAGGTAGAAAAAACTTTATACCTGGGTTACATNGCTGCTTCGTTAAATGACGGTCTTCTTTTGATTGCCGTAACCCGGGCTCGCCAAATCTACTGAGTAGTAGTCCTTTTCAAAATGAATTTCAGCGATGTGACTTCTTTGCAATGTTGTGAATGTCGCCAGGTCAGGAATCGAACCTTCCATCTTTCAAACGTCCATTGTTTTAAATTTGTCAACAATTTAACATCGAAAAAAGTTTTTCGCGTGTGTTGTGAAGAAAACCATGTTTCTGAACAATCGCTAATTTTTTCTTCTTGGTGTCAGTTCCACCTGTTCCTGTTGTTTCAGGGAAACAGTCGACGCCGCCGTCCTCCGTAAGCAGCGACTCGGCGGAAATGACGCATTGTGAGAGTGGCGCTCAACCAGAATGCAAACCCTTGATAAACTCCAAGGAAAGCGACGACGATTCGCCGCCAGGCAGCGAAGTAAATTTACCCGACGTCTCAGCAAACAGCTCGAACAAACATGCGGACAGCAGAGGTGACGAAGTCATCTCAGAATCTCCCCCGTACTTGTCTTTGAAGACGGAAAGTTGGCCAGGTGGTCCAGGCGGCGAATCGGGTCTGGATCCCTCGCCAAGAAAGCACTTGTGCACTGGAGCCCAACCGATGCTCGCAGACGTTCCGGAGAGCGTTGTTTAATTTGCTTTCCAGTGGAACAATGGATGGGGGCATCGTCCAACAAGCCTTACGTTGAATTCGTCCTAGCCCGGGGTGCCGCGACAGCAGACGGAAGAAGTTTGCGAATGAACTGGTCGTTTTTTATGTGGTGGTTGTTTTGGAGCTCTTGATCCAAACGCTGCTCGGTCTTAAAACTGACCTGCTTGATGAATGCTGTCTTTCGCGGGAACCGGCAGCTGAGTCTGTGCTAAGGACTTGGAAGCTCGTGCAGGATATCTAGGCNTCTAGTTTCGGGAGTTACTGGCGTTACTATGCATTCACAACCTGATACGCCGTTCTTAACGCCATGACCGGAGCTTGCGAAAGCGGTTGAATCACGCTGCTCAAACCCATGACGTGACATTCAGGCTGCTGATAAATTCCTTCCGATTGGAAGATAACATCGCACGCGGTGCGTTGTTACGTGGAAGAAGTTTTGGGTCAAGCGCAGGGGTTCCCAACCTTTCCTGGCCATGTACCCCTTCAGCATTTCGACAGATGAGCATGTACCCCGTTCTAATAATAATATGCACTGATGTATGTATAAATGTTTGGAAATAAATAATTTATAAACAATTTTTCCCCTGTATTGCTAACCTTAAATGTACTCCTTCAAATATGAAAATGTACCCCTGCTCTAGACCAATATAATATTTTTGTTATATTTTTCAAAACTGAACAGAACTATGACTTCACTGTAGACCTCTGGAGCTTTGACGCTGCCCTGTGACTAAAAAATTTAGTCGACGCGCTTTGCGTGACTTCAAGGCCAGTTGTACTTGCCTGTGTCTGTGGTGTTGGAGGCGGTTTAGATTGTGTGACCTGTGACGATAATCAAAGCTACTGATTCATTGTGTTTGCTTTTAACTGTTGCGTTTTTTCACATTTCCTGACACAAATCTTATGTTTGCGTTGTGTTCAGTTTTATCTTTTCAGAATTACAAGCAGCGTTTCTAGTCAACGCAAAATATAATGCGTTTCTGTTTTGGGTCTTGGATGTTGCTTAGTCACGTCATCAAAATAACGTCATTCGTGCGGGGATTTCAATGCGCTTTTGGAATCAGTGTAGAGGAAAAGTACAAGGTTTCCGTAAAGCATTTCATGATACTTAAGGCAACCAGGCATTATATCCGTTCTTCCGCCATAGTTAGATATCGAAGGAAGTTCGAATAGGTGAGTGCCGGTTGTCTGGGTTGATTCCACGGCAGTTTTATGACTGCGGTTTCCTTCATTTCTACGCATTTCGCAACAGACTACCTAATAAAGTGCCATCGTTGGTGACCTTTGCAAGTGATCAAACCAATTGCGACTTATCGTATAAGTCAGGGGTCTCCAAACTACGGCCCGCCGGCCAAATCCGACCCACGAAGGCTATTTGTCATTATTGAAAAAATAATACGTTTGCAAAATATGTATTAATTTGGTGGCATGTAAGCAATTTCATTAAGATGTCCGGCCTTCTAACTATTGTGTAATATAGCTTATCTGTCCCTCTGGCAAAAACGTTTGGAGACCCCTGGTATAAGTTATGAAATCATCAAAATTCCATCATTTCATGTTTACATCACATTCATGTCTAAATGAATATTGGTTGCAGTATGTCCATACGCATTTCATACCGCTAGATCGCTGATTGCTGTTACTCGGTTAAAGACAAACGCGAAAACGTTTCAGCGCTTTCATGTGGCGTTTTCAGCACGGGGTTGTATTTTAGCAGTGATGCAAAAGGTGGGGTTACTTCTAATTTCTTGCTATTCGATGTTTTGTTGTGGTTTGCTGTGGTGCTGGATTGAAACGTGGTTAGTGTGTATGTCAACCTCTCACAAATTATTTTAGCATTTGACGGTAATATGGCAATAGATCGCAATCTCATATCTTCCTTTCGCCAGCCCTAAAAGCAACTGAGCCGTTTTCAGCGGGCAATTACCCCCCAGAAATCTGTCCATTCAAGAAAGTCGGTTTGAAGCGGCAAGCGATGGACTTACCCGTTTGCGCAAAAATCTGGTGCTCTAACTATTCCGATTATCAATGGCGAGTCGCTGGTTGCTGTGCAAGACGATTGATCGATTTCATCTGTTTCGTTTTTAGGGAAGNTTTAATGTTTGCCCCTGCACGGTTACGTGTTGACATCNACTCCGAATTCTTCGGCCGAGCCTTAATTTATTAGCTCATTTTTTCGTTGTGCTGCATGCGCTCTTGGCTTCGATGGGCGTTTGAAGAACTACTGTATCGGTGTATCTGGAGGTCATTTTTACAAGGTACAATAAAGACGAGATTTTCATAGATGCCTGAGGTCTTACTGCGTGCTGGTGAGCCGAGAGCGTTTGCGTTGAAAAACAGGGAGAATTGATTACATCAGTGGTCGGCAAACACAGCCGCAGCCCAGTGCCGGTCCGTGAGGAATTTTTTACTAGACCGTGCAAGACCAGGGCCAGACTGCTTTAAAAAATCCAAATTTTTTTGGTGAGCTCACCATTTTTCTGTGGAAAATCCCACACTTGAACTAAAGCTAGGCTTCATGATTCCAAGATGGTTTGCGCCGTTAGGCTAGTGCAGGTATATCAATTTTTCAATGATGAGCATATTTTTCCGGCCACTGGGATGGTCAATTGTAAATTCTGAGGCCTATAAGCAAATATGAAGAGCTGCCTCATCAGATTGCATAACGGTCAGCAGCAAACATCTGCAATTACGACCTGAACTTTCAGAAGACAAGTGGCAGTAACTGTTCAAACAGCAATGTACTTCTATTTCAAGTAGGCTACGAAACGCTTGCAACTGAAGGAGAAAACAGCCCTGTCTGCTTGAACTAGCTGCTATTGAAAAGACCAAACCACATAGCGAAGACAATGACCACTGTTACGATTCCAGAACGAATTATGCTTAAATGAAAATTTTAATTTTCGTCAGCAACGTACCCCACGCTCACAAAATTTGTTGGCCCCGCTCCAGCGCTACGCAAGCATGGCAAGTGTCAGCTTTCGTAGGTTTATCAGGCGTAGCGCGGGGTGGGATTGAAGCAATCGGCCCAAGCACAGCCGTGGCAAGCGGGCTGCAGTTTTCCCACCTCTGTTTTCCATGATGTAGAAGCCTTGGAAATTGACACCGTTTTCAAAATAGATTGTGTTGCGATGTCCACACCGCCCTCATCGTTTCCAAGTATTCAGACGCATAGCGTCCGAAACAGGTTAAACGTGGTGCCCAGTGGCGTAAGCGTAACTAACGAGCAGTTTTTGGGTTTAGCGATTAACACAATTTTACTGTAATTTAAAAGCGTTTTTCTGATCTGGTTATACAAGGCCACAATTTTTTTCCAACCAATGGATTTATTTTGTTCGTTTCCGCCAGTAATTCTCATGGATGAGTGCGTTGATCTGTCTTCGGGAATTTGACTGTTTATATACCACATAATCTGCAATTTGGTAATCGCGTTTGCAATTGTCTTGATCCTATTACACGGCTGGTAAGCTGTTGATCTTTCATAGGACGCAGCAGAGTGCGATGTGAAACCGAAAAAACGATTTGGACAGTTAGAAAGAACATGGAAAAAACGTGCACATCGCAGTATACTGCGATAGTCTTTACAATAGGCCACACACTTCTAAGTAGGAACAGAATGACTTGATTAGTAGTCCCGCTAAACTCCCTAAAGCAGGGGTTCTTAAATAAATTAAACTTAACCTAAATACCTTCCGGGGGATGACGATTAGATCGTGAGGGTATATTGAGTATTGCATTTCAGAATNAGAGATGTATTGCACAGTGAAAACTCATTGTTGCGCGGGAAGAGAACTCGATTTGATGAAGGACTGCTCCCTATCATAGGCGTAGCCAGGGGGGACTAACCGGGCCATGCTCCCCAAAAAAATTTTAAAATGTCTAAGTCATTTTGTGCTTTGAGAGGCGATATTCCAAACAAAGTGCTATTGTCATCCTAAAATAAAAACTTGCCCCCCTAAATTTTTAGGCTGGCTACGCCACTGCTCCCTATGTTGGGATTTTTTCCTCCTGGAAGGCCATCAATGCAAGCTTCATACGAAGCTGTGCTCACACTTGCTCAAGAGAAAGTTCCGTATACACAAGGGCAGTGGCGTAAGCAGAAAATTCTCATGGGTGGGTTCATTCAGTGGCATATGGTGGTCATTTGTATTTGGTGTGCGCTATTTGTGACGTCACAATTTGACGTCATATTCATGCATAGGTGTAAGAGCAGGCAAATTTTGGGGGTGCGAAGGATTTTTGCGTAATTTTGCAAATTTTTGAGGGAAAAATGTCTGCACTTTGATTTTGATATCAATGCACATCAAGCGGTTTTGCAAAGGTTTTCACACATTTTACCCAAATTTCCACAGAATTTGCCCGGATTTTAAGGGATTTTCACCAAATCAAAACTTTTTGGGGGTGAGCTTGCATCCCTTGCACTGCACCCCGCCTCCTACACCACTGTATTCCAAACCAACGTTTTGGCAAAGTTTGTTGACATAATATGCGTATTCCTCTACAGGCCTCTTAATTTATGTCATTGCACTGAATATAAACTACCACCACTCCATGTTAGGATATCGGAGGAAAATAAACTCAACGCTACGACACAACAGTTCATAACTGCAAAAATATCAGGCTGCNCGTTAAAACAGGGCAGTAGAACACGCTCATCACTGCGTCAGAGCAATTTCCAAGTGCAAAATGAGGCNGCTCTAATGTCTTGTCGATTACCAGCAGTGGAGCACAGAGATTGTTCGGTTGGACTGTCTGACACACCACGGTTTGCAAGATCGAAAGCNAAGCTACACAAGAATTGAGAATGCGCGTAAAATACNCAAGAAAACTTTCGATTTTTTGTTATCTATAGAANTCCAGCAAACGTTTAGTTTTCCTTTTTCCCCGCTGAGACAGTATCAAATGCCTGAATGCTTCTATGTTAACAACTGCTGTTTTTGAGCTCGTACAACAGTTTTATCATGCTAGAGAAATTGGCGATGTAGCCATTGCGGTCAGCACTTGCGCTGCTCAGCCATAGATGACAAAACAAAGACAATTGTTTCGGATAAAGTGGACAATTGCGGAACACAATCTTAAACATGCGTAGTAGTGGACTAAAGGTCTGAAAAAAGTGGTGAGATGGTTTCTGGATGCAGGCGATAACCCAGATTCCCACCAAAACCTGATCAACACTTTTTGGCCCATGTGCAATGTTCCTTGAAATTTGCATGCAAATTCATTCCGAGGTATTTGCATTAAGTTGACAAATTAAATAAGCAAAAAGTATGCGAAGACAATTAATCTCCTTTGCTCCGGTAATGAAGTTTTTGTAACATATCAAGCTCAACGGGAGGTTTTACCTCAAACTCCCCATTGTGTACGCCTTTGCACAAGGGTAAGAAATTGTTCAGACTGCGACGTCTACGTATGACAGAACTGGTTGTTGACAAACAGGCAAGCGAGACACTTAACAATTTCGGAGATGTCTGGAAGTGCTGACTGAATGAGCTTCAAAGGATGACTTTGATACCGTGAACTCTTTTTCTGAGGTAAACAATATGCTTTGGGAGCAATTGGTTCAGTTTGTACGACCTATATGTTGTACATTGTTATGCATTGGCAAGCAAAACCTTACCAAACGAACTGAAATACAAGACACACCATCGAAGGTTGTTAACTTAATTCGCAGACGTTCAGTTAACCACAGAATATTCAAAGTGCTTTATGATGAAACAGAATCTCAGTTCAGAGGTTTGCTATACCATACTGAAGTTTGATGGCTTTCCCGAGGTCAATACAGCAATGCGAGGATTTCACTAAAAACACTTTTAAAACTGATCAATTCAATGAAAGCAATCTTCTATTTTGCCGGCTCAAATATGAACACAGTTGTTCAGGAAACAAACGCCAGAGAACTGCAAGTTTTATGGATGATGCTTTGAAAACAAGGAGCATGAAATATTTACATGTTGAGACTGGTTGTTGTTTACCCCCTATTAAAATTTCTGACTACGAGCCTGCTTGGGGTTGTACGAGTGACGGAAGGCAGAACAAAAAGATTGATTAATAAAGAGAGTAAACACAGTATTGTTTTATCGTTCCGTTCCTACAAACCGGGAGCTTCCAGTTTTTAAATCGATCTTTCTTCGGATCTGTTGATGATATTCGTGCATAATGCCAGTGCATGAACCCGTTTGTGTATATATGTATGACGTGGTTGTATGCGCTTGAGCGTAACTGTGACCTCATTCTACCTGATGCTTCAACAACAGGACCAGACCAGACTGAGGCGGCGAGTCTTGTTGGCTGCACATACAAATAAGCAGTCCACAGATGAGCCAGGCAAGGACCTCAAGTGTCGTGATTACAACTGCGATCGGGCTTTGTCCCGTTCTGGTGTGGAGTCTACGGAACTGTTACCGCCGGGTTGCCAAGGCTGCTGTCCCTGCGACCTTTCCCAGATGAAGAGGGTGTGAAAAACGAGCGAGAATCAAAACATTAGAATAGAAATGTGCTTTATGAAAAGAGCAAATTCACAGACGAAATTAGAATTCGGCTGACGCTCATTTACCAAGGTTGTAAAGTTTCGTAGTCGTCAGAACTGATCTCTTCGTTACTAGCAGCAATAGATTAGGTTGTTTTCTTTTTCATAATCGGGTCATGCCACTGAGTTTCCCGAGTTGCACAGAAATCGCGACTTGATGCTCAGGGTGTTTCTAGATATCCCTGATAAAGCTATATATCCAATGGCAGCCGATACAGAGTCAGAAACAGAAGTGGGGGAAGTTCTATTGAAAACGTCATGCCAATCCAGGGGTGTAACGAGATTAGATGGCGCCCGGGGCAAGAAACAAGTTTGGCGTCCCCATGTTTGAACCTAGTCTTTCGGAAGCAAATGTGCTGTTGAAGAAAGTACTTGCAACATTATTGGGACTTTTCGGCGCCCCTTGTAGTGGTTTGGCACCCGGGCAATTGTGATCCCCTTGCCCCCCTCGTTACACCCCTGTGCCAATCTTTTGAAGATAGGAAAGAACTTCTTCTGAAGAAAAATTTTGCAGAAAACTAAAAATCTGTGATTTTGTAGCGCCAAAAATTGAAAGGGAACTGTCGCTTTTCAAGTAGGTGGAATGTCAACGTCCCCTGCATTTCCCTCCCACAATTTATTCGCTGGCTACGACTGACCTATTTTCCAGCCCATGCTTCGCACATTAGCTGGTGCACAAAAAAATAAACTGTTCGTACCTAATAAATTTTAAATTAACCGGTTAGCAATGAGACAAATTTGATTTACTTCTCTCTGTGCTAGCAGATGACATATCATAAATGGTATTTGAGCACGTAAGTTAATGTACTGTTTTGTCAAAAAAACAATAGCATTCTTACGAACTCCAACGTTTCGTGCGATCTAGATCCACCATCGGGGAAGCACGACCTAAATTGCAGAGAAGTTGTGCGCAACGCGGATTTAATTTCTTTTCCTGGAAGGGCAGCCAGTCAGCAGCATAAACGTCGTTTATCGAGGTGTGCAGTGCAGAGGGCGTTCTGCATCCCTCAGCAATATGCAGTGTACTCAAAGCTGAACTCATGTTCTTGATTTAGGGTCTCCAACGCAACGCCTTGCAACCATTTTCGATTCGAAATAACATTGGTTTTCTTTCAAGTAGCTTGCGTGCGTTTCTTTCGCGATCTGTGCAGAGTACAGCTATTTTTTTAAAGTTACCTCGCAAGGAAAATACTGATGCCAGTTTAAAGAAAATTTTCATGTTGATGGGATAGAAAACGAAATTTTGCCTTCATATCGTGTAATAGTTTCTCTACATGCCATTTATCCCACCTCAGCAGTATTATCGCCATAACTTAAAGTTGCAAAAACCTTTTTGAGAAGCTTGAATGCCATTGTACTGGCTCAAAGAATCCAATTTTGGCCGCAACTTGCCGACCGATTACGTTAGAGAGCCAATCAATGCCTCAAATAATGCGTATTTTGGTCTAGTTTATTTCTTGAAAAAACGGGTAAATTGGCACTTGAACTTTTTTCACGGGTCCCGATGACACTACGCGGCCCCACATGAGTTTAGACCAAAAGCGGCCAATATTTTCAAAAATTGGAACGAGAACACTTCTGCATCTTGTGATTGTTCGATTAGGTCTCTAGCACTATTGGTGGGAGTTATGATTAAAAACGTCCTAGCTATTGGAAGTGGCTCGCACGGGCGTTAAGTGAGTCTCTGCTCGTTTTGCCCAAACTTAATCACAAGCACTTTGAACCAGCCCCTGCAGCAACAGGCACGAAGTTTCATAAATTTTAAAACACATCTTCAAACCGTTAAAGGCTTCATTGTAAATAATGTGAGTGTGCTTTCCTTATGTTTAAAAAATCACAAGTTCATTCAGGTCCCGATAGAAGCTGCATAGGTTACATTGCATGCTATTTTCACGCTTGAAGTACATTGAAAATTTCGTGGTAACTCGACTTACATTTGTTGATACTTTAGTCGTCCATAGCTATGGATACCACAGCATCCGAAATAATTTAACGTTCGTAACCAACAAATGCACGTCACTGGCTTGTAGTGGTCACACAAGTGCCACTACATGGAATTCGGCTAAGTCAGAGGGAACTGCATCAGATGAATGTGCCTGATGTGAAAGTCGGAACTCAAAATGCCTCGATCAGAAATGACGAGAGAAGCGCTTCTTTGGTCAAATCGGGTAAGGCGCAGATAGCGAGCAATTGGCTTTAATCACTTCCTCGGTCGGAAGTTCGAACGGCAAGCGGAGCCAAACCGGGAATGTTCCGCTTCACGCTTAAAATCAAGCAAATGTCAAGCAAAGTGTAGTTGCAAGCAAAATGACAGAGAAGCTTCTCTGAGTCGGAGATGCTGACAGTTATGGTCATTCCTCAGCAAACTTAAATGCGACATGACTCTGCTATCAACTCTATGATCACTGGGTTTGTACAGAAGCGATAGCCGTCGAAAGCTGGAGCGTTTCGTAATGAAGGTTTTCATGCAAGCATGTCGCTTTTTCGCGTCCAGTCAGAGAACATTAACTCCTTGAAAAACTTCATATTCATTTGGGGTTTGTTCCATTAGTGGTGAAAAACCTGCTCACTAGAATTCTGGTCACGTTAACGATTCCTCTACATTCAAAATGAATTTGAACTTAGAGCTCGAACCTGCAATCATTTCGCGATTCTAATTGATGTCACGCGTCCGAACCATTCACAATTTTTCCGAATCGAGCTTCTTGTGTTGCTCGAGTCGCGATCATCTTTTGATCCTTTAACGTCAACGTCCCATTTATGAACGCAATTCAATCAAATCTAGGCTCGTTTGCCTACCTACTTACCAAAGGCTCACATTCCGATAATGTGACTCGAGTCGAGATACAGAAAATAAACCAGACTTTGAATCCTTACTGCGAAACATTTCACAGGAGTCGCGTCCTTACAAAGCAAAGTCGGCGATCGCTATCGTGTTCTTGGGTCAGAGGCGTAACGAGGTTAGATGGCGCCCGGGGCAAGAAGCAAGTTCGGCACCCCAATGTTCAAACCTGAAGTTTTTCTGAAGCAAATATCCTGTAATTTAAGTACTTGTGACATTGTTGGACTTTTCGGCGCCCACGCGCGATGATTTGGCGCCCGGGGAATTGTATCCCCTTGCCCCCCTCGTTACGCCCCTGCTTGGAATAACAGCTGAATGAGATTGCAACGTTAGTATGTGGAATATGTAAAGTTCCCCTGGAATATCGAATATAAATTTGGAAAGGTTGTAGTTCAGACGGTCAACATCACAGTAGATTTGCTATTTTGATGCTTCGTCTTAGTCAAGGACCTCTTTTCATGAGGTCACCATTACGCTTTCGCAGACTTCTATGTTAACAATGAAACTGAACTTCAGTAAACTTGCAAAAAGTGTCCTTTCTCGACATGTTTGGTCTCACTCGGACACAAAATACACACTGATCTGGTTGCGCCACATACAAGGAGACGACCCACGCATATCGAAATAAAACTCGCAAATCTAGTACAAAAAAGGCAAACAAAACGGAATTTAGACGTCATCGTACAAAAAAGAAAAACAAACAAAACGTAAGGTCACACGTCATCGTCAATCCCCGAATCAACAACCAAGACTTCGCGGTTCTCATACGTCCAGAAACCGTTCAGGTCGATCAAAATGCTCGTCACAGTTTCGCCTTGACCGCTGTTTATAAGATCCTACAACAGAAGGATCGAAAAGAGCTTATAATTATCAACTTTTTTGCTTAGATTTCTTTCTGTCATTTCGGATGTCTTTCTATTTTTGGGAACAATTAATAGCGTTTAAAAACTACTGGAGACCCATAATTTTTAATCGCCTTCAGAATACAGTAAACTCCGTTTATTACGGATTTGTTGAATCCGGATAAACTGATGGTACGAATGATTTCTAACGTTTTTCGTCATAAAAAAACGTTGGATATAATCAGAATCTTCACTGATTCCGGATAAAATGTGCTTATTTTACATCTCGCAATCCGGATTGTTCCGCCAGTTGCTCCGCGCCAGTTTCAGTCACATCGCCTCGGGGGCCTTTTCGGGGCTCAGCCCCCAAACAAAGCTTTAGTTTTCTCAAAATAGAAATTTAAACACCAGTTTGCTTTTTCTATCGACCCATGTTCTGTTCTGTCTTGCAACTTAATTATTTTCAACTTGTTTCTGAAATTACTTGATCGCGGTTGGTGGAAAAGATAGAATGGATGGACAGAGGAGTTTATCATCGAGTCACTGCAAGCTCTACACAATGCCGCTGTGGGCTTTGCTGTTCATGTCCTGGCACAGGGTACAATTCTTTTACAAATAGATTGCTTATTTATGGACCAGTCTGCGACATTTCACAATCGCAGATTTCTTCACAGCCAAGTAATTTAGAATCTGCGAACTCAGGCTCTTCATCACTGACTGGATATGCCGGTTACTACGTCTGATTTGCCAGTGCAAATACATCAACAAATCTGTTTTTATTTCCGGGGAATTGTATTGTTTGGGTCGTTCATATGTTCAATTTGGGTGATTTTGACTGTTATTTCACTATCTTGATGACGCCAGGCCTGATCCGGAAAAACCGAATTTTACTTGAAAAGCTTTTGACATCAACAAATTAAACGTGAGTGTGCATCCGATGTTTCAACAAATTCAGCAGCAAGTTCTGGAATTGAAGCAAAGACATCAAACACATTAATCTGCTCACCAAAAGGCATGATGTCACTAGCTCACGCCTAAGAACAAATGAATGCCCTCCAACAATGCAAGTCTTGTGGAATGAATCGATATTTTTGTTATTATTTTCCAAGTGACAATGCTTTAAATACCTGCAGTGTAATTCTCAGTGGATCTTGTGGCTTAACCATGTCGAAGATCTCATCCTTCACGTCGGCAAAGGACACTGGTTCTTGACCATGCAGCTTCATCATTTCCTGAATACGAACCACACAGTCAAAGTTCCTAGCAAGCACTTCGCAATGTTCATAGACAGGTCTACACGGAGAAGACATATACTCAGTGACGTAACGAGGGGGGGCAAGGGGGAACATCTGCCCCCGGGCGCAGCACTTTGGGGGCGCCAAATTGAGGTCGGAATGTTACGTACTAATTACAAAATGTCAAATGTCAGCGGATGCTGATAATTACAATTCACAAAATGTCGAAAGTCATTGCGAAATCTCATCAAGATCACCAAGGTTCGCAAAGCGATCAATTACGAACCTAGTCCTAAGTGTTGTGTCAAGGCGGAGTTTCTTCCTCCAGGCGCCCGCTTGTCATTGTAGTTTGACTCACGGCTGCGTCACAACGCTTTCAGAAAACCAGGGTTGCAACTTCCCGACTTCCTTATCATTTTATAGTTGCGTCACAGTGGGAATCCAGCGTTCACAGTGCATGCAGAATGCTATATTGCGCATGCTTTTAGAGCAGCAATAAAACTTACACAATGTTGTTACCAGGGATGTGCAGAAGGGCCATGAACGAGGCGACGGCCCCGGACATCCAAGGAGTGGGTCATCCAAAGAGTGAAATTACAAAAAGCGCATTTATCAAAATCTTGTAACCAGACCAGGGGTGCAAAATTTTCTGTGAATGTTAGTAGCGCGCAGCAACTCCACGTTTTTGGTCGCGCGGCGCGACCGCATTTGTGCACCCCTGACCTAGACGTTTCGTATTGGTCACTAAAACGTGCTGCATGGATCTGATGGGAACTTTTTGAGGGAGCATACAAATGTATGTTAAGTGACCTGAGAGATGAAGCACTGCATCGTTACCTTCATCTCTTTTACTGAACAAAGCATCCTTAGCAAGGGCGGCAATGCATCAAATTGCATGGTTGTACTACTTTTTTCAGATACAGGGTGACCCAAAAAGATGTGTACCCATGAAAATTTCAATTGTGACTTTGATTAAAAAGCTATTTATTTCAAATTACAACCACACA
>JGI24159J19872_10000072_pt1 | contig 54353 bp, 29 predicted proteins | sample Ectturendosymbi4_FD_19872 | JGI IMG/M metagenome (IMG submission 19872) | reverse complement strand
GATTAATTGTTTTCGCATACTTTTTGCTTGTTAATTTGTCGACTTAATGCAAATACCACGGAATAAATTTGCATGCAAATTTCAAGGAACATTGTAATTGGGCCAAAAAGTAATAATTAGGTTTTGGTGGGATTCTGGATTATCGTCTGGATCCAGAAACCATCTCACCACTTTTTGCAGACCTTTCGCCCACTACGCATGTTCAAGATTGTTGTTCCGCTATAGTTCACTTTATCCAAAACAGTTGTCTTTATTTTGTCTGCTATGGCTGATCAGCGCAAACTTCGCCAGGACGTTGGCTTGGAAAACATGAATATGACGTCAAATTATGACGTCACCAACAACGCACACCAAATGCATATGACACCATACGCCACTGAATGAAACCCCCCCATGAAAATTTGCTGCGTACGCTACTGATATATGCACACCGGCTTGAAAAGTCATGTAGCTGACAGAGATCGTCCGCATTGCGCGCATCAAGTGGAAAATCATTCCAATAAGCGCTAGCAGTTGCTAAAAACTTCTGCAACCGTACCTTACTGTACGCATCTTGTTACACAAAGAAGGTTGTTTGATCTCACCAACTTAACCGTCTGATTCCTATTGTTCGTTAAGTGTTGTGGTGGGAGGCGCCAAGGGCTTTAAAAATCAGAACTAGAATTTTAAATGTGTGTATTTGAACGATTGGAAGCCAGTGCAGATCACTCAGAACGGGTTTTCCAATGGTCTCTGTTTTTCCTGCAACTTTTAAGGCCTGCTGCAGTATTTTGGATTCCCTGCAGTTTTGAAAGAAACCTGTGTTAAATACTAGGCTGCAAAGAATGCTTCTAATGGTTCTGACATGAAAAATGCCAATTTTTTGCTACCGCATTCGCCTGGTCAGCAGACAGCAGTCCAACTGGATACTTAAATTTCCAGCACAACGACAAATTAGTATGCCCATGCCTCAAGGATACAATCGTTGAGGACGATGTTTAGATGCGTATAACATAAATTCAGAGTTCTTCTCACTGACTTTAAATTTGTTAAGCTTCATCCCAAATTTGACATCTGCAAAGCAGAGTTTTAATCGTTTTAGTGCTAAAATTAGATATTCGTTCTTTTTTAAAGTGAGATATATTTGCGTTTCATCACCATAGCATGGTATGACACACTATGTCTTGTCTACGACCGACATTCCCTGTTGGTTGTGCGTACCAGGTAAAGAGCAGTGGACCTATCATCGATCCCCGAGGTTCTCCGAAAGGCATAATTTTACAGTCAGATGCTGCTAAATCTACATAAACCCTCTCCTCGCGAATTTGCAAATAAGATGCAAACTAAGCACGAACTTTTATAGTCATTCCATAAGGCTGACAGAGGCGATGCAGAAGAATGCAATGATAATTATGGTTAACGACATTAGATTCTGCAGATTAGTCAGGCATTAGCATTAACACAATGCTGCCAACATCAAGTTGATGAAGGTTTGCTTCTTTCAGTGTTGCTGCTCAAAGTATCATCACAAGTTAATATCCCCATATGTACAAGCAGTTGATAGCTGAACGCTTGTTTCCTGGAAAATAAATTTACTTAACTCTGAACGTGGCTTTTGGATTGTTTTGAAAGTTTTTGAGGTTTGCTTGCGCTAGAGTCCTTTCTCAGCTCAAGTAGCGAGAGCTTACTGGTTTACCTGCAATGGCCTTGCAAATATCTTGTGTGAGCAGACTGAAGTTCAAACCGCCGAGCCGTGACGGTTACTGAATCGTGGTGAAAGATTTCGTCTTTTCGGTGTTCGTGACATAAGGCCTACGATTACGTTGGTTGGGCCCACTGTGAACGATATTTTATTCAGTTCAAAGTTGTACTTTTGTATAAGCCTCACGAGGATCGTCGTGTCGAACTAGGTAAGTTCGGCTGCTTTGGTTAATATAAGGTTTTGTGCGACACGCCGCTATTTCTCGATGTGTTACGTACTCCTGCGCAGAGCTGATTTAATCCAGGTTTGCGTCCCGAGATGCATGTGGCTTCCGCTGCAACAATTCTGAGCCACTGCTGTCTTCGTATGATTAACAAATTCTTCATGCGCATGTCACTGATTGCATGCCTCTCGTTTTGGATAAATCGCTGTGCGCAGGCTGCGTGCAGGACATCTTCCACTGACACAGATGCGCTAGAATTGTTATGAAGGTGAGCACAGAATGGATGACGAGTATTGTTCTTAGATCAGTGAAAGAAATCTAATCTTGCGGTTTACTTTTGTGGCGTTTTCCGACGGGAGATTTTTTATTGGTTTGAATTGCAGGTGATTGACTTGCCAATAACCACAAAACGTTGTTGATGAAGATGCGGTTTTCGCTGTGAACTTTCGAGTTGCTGGCATTTCTCTGGTTTGCGACAGTAAAGGAAGCTGTGTGCGTAAAAACGTTAATCGCAAAAAGAAGCAATACCGCGTTAAGTCGCTGTGTGTGTTAGTTCAAAAATTGATTTTGTGCAAGTTTTATACCAGATACAGGCCATTATGACGTCGGGTGGGGCTGGTTTGGTCCTTGCCGTTTTCAACGGCGATAAAATGAGGTCGTCATCGCCTTCTATGGAGCTGTGTGAAAACAAATATGTGAAAAAAGTAAATCTTTGAATTTCAACAAAGCACCCATGGCAAACACTGAACTTGGCAGCTTTTACGAAGCAGCCGGCGAAATATCTATTAGCTGTGTTATCGGTGAGATGTGGGTGATATTAACTTTTCTACCAACGTTTTTGTCTCGAAGTGGTGGAATACGTAATTTTTCGCACGCAACTTGCTGACAGGCCTGTGCTGCATTATTGCAAAGCTTCGGCAGTCATAGACTTGTGGTAATACGCTTGTGTATCATGGGACAAATATCAGTTAAAACTTTGAAACAGATTTTCGTTAGGTATTTATGTTTGAAAATAAGCTGTGCGTTGCATTGAAGATAAATGCAACAAATATGGTTGTACATAATTTGAAAAGATTTTTATGCTGCGTAGCTTTTAACGTTTCATAAATATTTTTGTGTAAAGCCGGTGTTTTTACGAAAACTGCCAGTGAAAATAATTTTTCCCGATGATTATTGCAGAATGTTGCATGCAGTTATAATTTTAGAATGTGTATTTCTGATGGTAGTCATTGTTTGGATCTATTTAACAACCATGTACAAATTTGCGTGTTAGCAGTTAGCTTCAGGCACAATATTAGTTCGAAGCGCAACACTGAAAAGCATTTGCTTCATAATATCTTGAGCTGCTGAGTGTATTGTAATTGTTTTGCATTTGGGAAAAAGAATTTCGAAGGCATTTGCATTTTGCAGGGCTTGCTAGAAGTTTAACCTGCGCTTGCTTGTGTTCTCGCATGTCAATAAAGAATGCAGTTCAGGTTTGCTTTACCGGTATCTCATTCCAGAACACTGACCAGAGTGGATGCAGACCTGCAACCAAGGGGGAAACCGGGAAATTGCCCCCTCCGAAAATTTCAAAAGCATGTTTGGTTGTTAAGTATAACAACTTACAATCATTTTGGCCCCTTCCCGAAAATACCAGCTGGTTGCGGCCCTGAGTGGATGTATAGTGTAGTACGCTACATGATGTTTAGTTTGCATGTCACCATGCGTTGTATCTTCAGATGTTATCGTAAGACACTGATACTCGTAAATAGCTCGAGGTAAAATTTCGATCTCTTGCACGAACGGTTTCCGAAAAGGCGGACATTGACCAGTTCTGTGCTGATGACCAGCTTTCTGAAATTCACGCACTTCTGTCAGTTCTGTCATTCGTCGAGGTCAGTTCTCACATTCAGACGCCAGTTACTCTTTTATTGTAGAATATGAGAAACTTTTAACTGGAGTTTGTAGTGCAGAGCAGATGTTTGTAACCGCACGCAAGGGAATGGTTCAATGCAACGAAAGTATTTTACGCAACAGATATTGCAGCGAAGAAGTGTTCAGAGAAATAAGTGTCACTGGTATGAATATGAATATCTCCATCACGCTGGTAATCATTCAAATAAAATGGGCCACTTCTTCTGTACGGGCTGTTTGTGCAACGTTCGCTATCCCGGTGTTGTTGATCGTTGTTAAAAGAAGATGCGATTGACTTTGTGTTCTGAACGTAATGGAACTGATACCAGGTCAGGATCACGTACTAATTTAACCAAGCACACTTTGTTTAGTAAGACAAATGCTGAAAATCATCACTGAAAAGATTAGATGTTGTGCTTTCTCTATCCATCAGCTAACGGTGGATTTGTGCAAAAACGCAGTGAGCGGTTGCATCTTCCGACTTCTTGAGTGAAAAAACTTCAAAATAAGTAATTTTAGAATAGCTCCTGTGCAATGTTAAAAAATCTGGTTGTGTAATGTTCAGAAACTGCATACGGAATGTTTAACAGCTCCGTTTATAGAACGTTCAACATCTCCTGCTTTCTTGCCGTTCGACTATTGCTTTTGTCAGAGCGGAGATATTTTCAAGAGATTTTGGCGTTAATGCCTGCAATCCGCACACTGTTCTACTTTGCATTACTTGTTTTTTCCTTTCCACCGCTGACATGAGCGAGGCAATATTTTTGACGTTGCTCAGGCTGGTCACGGCATGAGACCCTTCGCCAGTGAACGCTGCTGAGTGGGATTTGGTTTAACTGTGCCCCATGTCATGAGTTCGAGCGTGGTCTGCGCAAGTGTTGCTGCTTTCCACGATCGCTCCCCGCCCAAAAAATCGGAAGACCATTGGTAACGAGTGCTTATCTTAGGGCATGCCGGTGCTCAGTAAGTTCTGTTTTACTGTCGCTAGCAGCCGAGTACCTTTCCAAAAAAGATTCCGTGGAGTTGTCGCGATTCAAACTGAAACGAATGTTTCGAGGCAACAGGGTCGCCGGTCTGTAGTCGTAACTGCGACTAAGCCTCATAAAATATTTACGAGAAAGCGAAAACTCGGTCAATACTGGATTCGATACCACAAGACTTATAAAAAGAATTCATTGGTGAATTGGTCGTGGAGGCAATGTGAAGGGTTTGTTAGTATACATTCGTTCGTTGGTTCCCAAGCGTCTAGACGACAATACTCGTATAAGTGAAAGAACAAAATGTTTTTTTCCGCGGTGAGTGATTCTTGAACTCGTATGTAGCTATTTTCTGTTGACCGTTGCCCTGCCCTCAGGTTACAATGAAACAAAATTGGATTGCGTTTTAAGATAAGTTACTGGGCTTAGTGCTCAAACATGTGAAAATTATATTTGCTCCGTTGTGTTAAATGCTTAAACGATCTTGAACTCCATGTGTAAGCAGAGTGGTTCGAAAAATTGACGGTTGGTTTGAGTAAAATTTTGTCTTAATATTGCATACTGCATCCCGCTAACGTCTCTGCAGGTATTGCTCTAAGTATACGAACATTTTAAAGTGTGATAGCGTATTCAAGGAAATCGTTCATCATGCTTTCAGGATTAGTGGTGAAGGGTCAATTCATTAGTTGTCGATATCGAACCCAGAGCTCAATAGTGATATGCAGCAGGTGATCGCTGATTGCTTCCGAGTCATCGGTCGCTCAAGCCGCCTGGCGGCTCCTAAAGGAATGATTGGCACATCAACTTAAGTTGTCCGACGTTATACAACTTTTCGTTGCCCCCTCTAAAAACATAAGAATACTGAGGCGCAGATGATAAAGAATGCGAAGCACCTGTCATCATCAGTTGTTTTCAGGGTTATTGCAGACATTGACGTTGTCCGCTTTTTAATATTACCGCTATGGAATGATGCCTAATGAGGTAACAAATAATAGAAACCGAATACACTATGATCGCTACACTGAAAGGAGTGTTGAGATAGTGCTCACAAAAAAGGTCCACCGACACCTGATCAGAAAATGTTACTGTAAGAGAAAAGTATACTTTCTATCTCTCTTCCACGAGGCTGGTTGGAATCCTTCTATTGTAGGCATGTTTCCAAGATGTTGAAAGCACTAGCGACATCAGCTACGGTTTGATTTTGAATAAATTTTGCAACAGCCCTTATCACAAACGTCTTACGTGAACAGCTGCAGGTCTGGAGCTGAAGTTGCGCGAAGCGCTACTTTTGTCCGACGGTGCAGTTCGGCACCAGGTAAAATTAACTGCACTAGTTTTAGCTGTTCTCACAAACCTCTTCTGTACTGAACCAATCTTGCTGATATTCGCTCTGCGCTTCTACAAAAGCAGCTTGAACAAATTTGTGGTGAGTTCGGTAGAAGATGGTGGCGCATTCGTGTTTGAGTTTTGCTGATGCTGTTCAAGGCAGGTGCAGCCAGACCATTCGCCATGAGATCTTGATTGGGCTTCGCTCTCCCTGACGCAAAATCTGCCCTTTTCTGGATAATATATGAGATAAATAAGCTTTAACAAGCTCTGATATTTTCGTGCGTGGGTTCCTGTTTTTTAACTCCCGTTCAGCTTGAAAGCTCCATTACGAAACCTTTTTTGGGAAAGGGTCTGGGTGAATATAGATACACTATTCACAAACACAATGACTAATCAGTTGATTTCGTCATGCAATTGACACGGGTTTACTGACGTGGTTCTTGTTTCCAGAACTCTAATACTGTATACTCAGCAGTTGAGCAGTATGCAGTAGCACCTAACCACGACAGAGAATTTCAAGCTTTTTGATTCAATTTACAAGTTTAGTTTTAATAGGCTGTTAACGTGGTGTGTATACACTTGCCCTAAGCGCCTACTGTTGTTGAGTATTTTGCAATCTCGTTGGCGCGCGATCGTACAAGCGATTTGCTTCGCTCTATATCTTGAAACCGAAACATGTCGAGCGCAGTCTGTCGTAGATATCAAAACAGACGACCAACTATAAATTCGAAGCGCAGATGGCCTTGTTCTTTACCATAATGCGATCAGCCCAGTTATGTTAGTTTAGTTTTCAAGAGAGATTAGGTAAATCTTGACACGATCCTGCTCACCAGGAGTCAAAAGGCTGCTTTTCATTTACCAGACGTTCTTTCGAAACTCGCTTGTTTGTACTATTGTGATAAACTACATGGTGAGCGATGCTTGCGAACCCACTGACCACGCTTCAGTTTACATCTTCTGTAGGTGTTTATGTTCGTAAAAGTGCAGATGCAGAATAGTAAACGTGTTACCACAAAATGTTGAAGCACAAGGGTCTAGTGATTTTGATCAATTGCAGAAGACAGCTTGGACAAGAATGGCTGTTGGCTTGTTTTTCATTTGCAAACCCGTAGTTACTTAGTTTGGTTTGTAAGCAAAGTCTGGGTTTGCGATGGAAGAAAGCAGCTTGGAAAAGAGGTGCCCTGTCAAATTACCTCAGGAAGGACATTCTCTCAGCCATCTCGGCTTTCTTAAAAATTTGAATGGGCTAGGGTTGTAATAACAGCAAAACTTGAATCGGGTCCCTAAAACGCCTTTATAAAAACCTGTTATATAGTATAATAAATTTTTTCTATCTGTGTTGTGAGGGTTACCGCTTTGGATCCGTTTGCTTTCATCCTGTGTAAGTGTTTGATTCTCCGTTAACTGGGATGATTGCTAGTACTCCCATGATGAATGATAGCTATTGAGTACAGTAAGAACAAGAACTTTGTTGTAGTGATTAAGTTCAGGAAAATTAAACTCTTTACACATGGTTTTTAAGGCCTAAAAAGATTTAGTCACCATAAAATCGTGGATGTAGTTGGAAAAAGCAAGGCTCCTTACAGAAAAACGAAGTGTTCTTTAGTTCTGAGTCTTTAATTTAGGTTTGATGAAGGTTAAGTTCCACTAACACAAATAAGTTTTGCGATTGTTGCTTTAGCTAGCTGATAAGCGATAGTTCATTTTTCGCCTCGTTTGGGGTTTTGTTTTGCTTCTGGTTAACCTGTTTTCGACGATAATATCTTCGCGACTCTATGTATTAGTCAGATAGTTTAATTACTTGTTGTAATTCGTCTTTTTAAGACTGAAAGCATTGTGCGCTCAAAATTTTGGATTGAATGTAGGTAGGTCGAAACATTTTTGAAGCGAAGAGCAGTGCTTCCTCAACCGATTCGTCTGTGCAAAGCCAAGTTTTGGTTACTTGAACCTGCATTTGGCAAGGCTTGGGTATCTTGCGCCGCGTGTAAGCTCATCGGGGGATATGCGACTGTGTTGCAAGACCTTGACTACTCTTTTGCGCAGATGGGAAGCAGTCTTATTGAAGCTAAATGTTATATACAGGTTGCTTTTTAGTGGAAATGTTTGCGGTAAACCGGTGATCCTTTTTTGAACTTTTGCAGTCACTGATTGACCACTTGCCGAACAGCAAGTTTCAATCAATTACTTTTTTTGGAAAGGCCGAAAACGGAAGTTACAGGAAACAGTTCGCTTGACCTCAGTTTTCATCTCAAGCGCCAGTGGCGCCGAACTGTTTGCACGTGGCTCTCACCAGGCCTTTAATTTGTACAATCACGTGACATTTATGATATACTCCTGTCACAATCATTGCTGTGCTGTACCATATGCGCACCTACAGCGCTCCCGCTGTGCGACCTGGTCGTTATTTGTATAGCGTTTAGTATCGCGATGCGGAAGCTATGCATTGGTGGTTTGACACAGGAAAAAGCACAAGAATTCAGCTCGTGTGCGTGGTACATAACTCGCTTAGTCCCGTGGCGTGTGTGAGATCAGCAGCATATTGCGACACGCACTACATCAGAAATGTTGCGCAATGCGAAAGATACCAGTCTCCACAACTTCCAGCAATGTAGCGAAGTTGAGTGCGAATATCAGTCACTTGATCATAGAAACGTCTCGCACAGAAGCCGAGGATAGTGTTGAGGAAGTTAAGTTCTTAGAGTTTGAATACTTTGAGTAATTTTCATGATTACGCGACGTTTGGCAGTTAAACATTACGCCTCAAATCGCAGTACTCTCCTTATTACGTAGTGTCAGGCTGACCAAAGACCCATTTCAGTTTGAAAATGTCAACTGGGAAGATGATGTGGAACTTAAAATGCATCACTGAAGCTCCGCGCTACCGACCTTATAAAGCGAATTCTGCTAGAGATTCCATTCTGATGCTTGGTATCAAAGCATTGAAAAACTACGTGGTACAAAATCTTTGCATTAGTGCAGGGGTCGGGAACCTATAGCTCGCGAGCCAGATGTGGCTCTTTTGATAACGGCGTCTTGCTCGCTTGATATTTTCTTAACACAATTGTTACGAACGAAACTTCTGTAATTTTCCATCTACCAGACTACAAAGCCATCAGCAACACCATGCAGCACCAGAAGTCGCATTAACAGTAAGAAGAATGTTATTAGAGAAAATTCAGATATTTGCCATTGTTTAAAATGTTGGTTTTGCTTAAAAATGCACACATTAGTTAGTAAGTTAGTTGAATTAAGTGTTATATGACTCTCACGGAAATACATTTAAAAATATGTAGGTTTCATGACTCCCTTAGCCATGAAGGTTCCCAACTCCTGCATTAGTGGGCTGTTTTGTAATCGTCCGGTTATTAAACTGGGTAATGCTCGATTAGGCAAACCCAAGATATGTAAACGTCAAACGGCATATATGCCGTTCATTTGCGATCTACCGTAAAAGATTTGTTCTGTGAAAGCTATTCTTTCAAAAGGATGTAATCTATTGCAGTTAACATCACCGCTTCCGGTGTTGTCAGAACAAGTTTTTTACGTGGGAAAGTGCCCTCGCAAACCCAATGCCCGTTAGTCGTCTGTTTTGCTGCTGCTGTTTTCGCTCGAGGAGAGGTTTCCTCGTTCAAGTAAGGTGAACAGAACAAGCGCAATGTCTATGAGCAACTTCAAGCAGCTGCTACGGCGCCCCTCGCGCAAGCACGCTCCTGTGGATTTTGCCAGGAGGCTGTCGTTGGGCCCGAGCAAGCTCAACGCTGTGCACGTGAACGACGGTGAAGCAGGCGCAGGATTAAGCAGCAACGATCAGGTTTCGTTCACTGAAGACGACATTAGTGCCCGTTGGTCTTCCGCAGAACTTGCTTCCCCCCAGCGGAATCGGCGTTATTCGCCTGGTCCAAAACGACCCGTCTCGTTTCTTGTGAAAAGAAGACCAAGCGCTGATGCTGCGACAGGAAGGTAATTTTTCCGGCGCTTTACCTGTAGTTATTGAATGACGTCGAAGCGGAAGTAGATTTGGTAGATTACGTGAATGTAGCGAATGCATTGTGATCATTCGCGGAAACCGGCTGTGTGGTCCGCTGGGTTGAGAACGCGCCGTCGAAGATGGTCTATTCTCGGTCGAGTCATACTGACGACTTGAAAAACGGTACTTGCAGCCTGTCCAGCCTCGTGCTCGACGTTAATGGGTGGGTGCAGGGAAACTGTTCACGCGCGGAGTTGCCGTTGACTCTCCGCCAGTGCAGCATTAGCTGCGAAACAGACGCTACGTTAGCACTTGATAAGACGAGCGGAGATGGGCATCGTTGACCACTCGTGACACTCCGAATGGAGCACAAAAGCGAATATAATGAAACTATATTATTCGTGGAATGTTACTCTTGAGTTTTGTGTATTTGCAGTGACTAAGAAATCGGATTTGTGTGAACAGTCTGATGGGATTTTTTACTTGATTATGGTGTTGATGCTTTTTCAACATGTCAAATTTTAATAAATTAACACATTGAAGACGCATTGAACGAAACGTTGGTTATGGTGTGGTTGCTCATTCTTTGCTTAATGAATCGTCATCCAATCAGGTGCATGAAACTCGCTTGAGAAACGTAACAGCAGAAGCTAAGATTTAGTTTTTAGTGATTTGTTTGCAACACGAATGCGGCTGTAAATGTTGACCTGCAAAGTGCTACCATACGGTATACCTGCCGTAAGCTCACCAACTCGAAAGTTTACCCGTAGTCTGCACTGATCAGCGAAACAGCTTTTGAGGAGGGTATGGTATATGCCAGTGTTTTTCAACCGGGGCTCTGCGGAACCTCAGGGTTCCGCGAGTGGCTGCCAGGGGTTTCGCCGAAAGTGAACAAAATTGCCTGGGACGAAATTCGCAACCACAGTTCTATGCAATTGTAGCAATATGGACAATTGGATCACTGTGTAGGGTTCCACGAAAAACGCAAACATTTGCGGAAGGTTCCGCTGCAGCAAAAAGGTAGAAAAACACTGGTACGTATATGCATTTGGTGGCTCAAATCTTTGTTTCGATTTTAACCTGCTTCTAACAAATATATCTCAGCTTTGCCGACAAGCATCGATCTTTCTAACCCGACAGCGTTCTACAAACCAGTCAAAAAAAACGAAGCAAACTTCCTAAGATCTTACTGGGGAAGATAGCGAATCAGATTAATTCTCTTCGAACAAATCTCCCGCTTCACTTTTAGGGGCTTGATTCGATGACCTTGCGGTCCCTCGCCCCATAACAATAAACTTCGTTCACTGCAAGCCACCTATTTCATCGTGGATCAATCGTTCTTAAGCTGGGTTCAATGGATCTCCTGGTGTTCGACGGAGCCTTTTAAGGGGTTCGACAAAAGTCCTCTGAAATACAAAAAAACACAGCAAACGTTTTTCGTCATATTTCATTAATAACTATTTGTCAAAAAAGAACAGTCTTCAGTTTCATGGATTAAGTTAGCGTAACATGGCTGCCCTTGTCGTAAGTAAGTAAAAGTACAGCATGGAAGATGTTGATTGAAGCATGACTAAAGGCCAATCTACACTGAGGACGTGCCAGGAGTTGCCATGCGTAATCATTTTGTTTTGTTGCGTCGGGTAGTTCTGCGCTCGTGCACGGCTCGGTACGGCAACTCCTGGGCGCAATAAAACAAACAAAGAATTGTGCGCGGCTGCTCCTGGCAACTTCTCAGTGTAGATTAGCCTTCATAGCCAGGTTACGATCACAGAAAGCTAATCATGACATACTTCACTGTACTATAAATCACTTCATTTCTGTGATGCAACAGTTCTATCACAGTCTTGTTCGAAGTTATCTCCACTGCACGTATTGCGCTGCACAGAGAACTATCATGGCTAGAGTTACTTCCTTGATCAGCTTATAGCAAGGAAAAAGAAAATCGATGTTACCTAGATATTGTGCGTACCTGAGGACATCATTGGCCATGTCAAGCCATTTTCAGTAAACCGAAAGTACACAGTATTTTGCATTGCTGACGGCAGTATCTATCATGGTTAAGGTAGTCATTTGTTTTTGACAGTGCAACTGCAGATATAAACAACCAACACATACAGGACGCCATTCAGTTTTAGGAAAGCGATATTCAAGAGCATGACTTCAGCGCAACAAATCCTCATATGTTTTGGTGCCACAAAATGGAAGGGTATCCTCGCGTTATTAAATTCACCCTCGAGGTTCTCCCGTCGTTTGTAGCAGCATATCTATGCGAACATGCGTTTTCCATACTGGAGGATGTTAAAACATAAGCGGAACAGGCTTTCTTGTGAAAACGACATGGAGGATTGCACTACCTGAAGCAAAGCCACGAATCTCCCATAACCAGACTGTCACCAAAAACAAAAACAGAAAATAAACATTGACAAAACAACGTATTGTTAAGTTTAAACGGTTGGTTGATTTTGTTCCAGTGACATATTTTTATTTTTGTTTCCTGTTATCAACCTGCAACAGATTTGGGTTCGAAACAAGCTTGGAGAATAATGTAGGTGTTCGGCGGTTTGTAAAAATAAAGAACCACTCTCGTAGATAGATCGCGCAAGCCGTCCTGAGATTGTTCTGCTGAATTTGCCGAGGCGTTCAGATGCACTCAAAGACTTCTGCTATTACTTAGAACGCTAGCTTTTTGTTCCTAAAAGCTATAATCATTTTCCTGCACCTTGCACCATAACAATTGCACGGAAGTTTGCACAGACAGATCAGAATTGATTTTGTAATTTCCTCATGCTCTTATTGATTCAACTTTGCAACCTGCAAAATAGTCACAGGCAACTGTAAATGGCTCACCGTTTCGACCTTTCAGGTTTCATCGTGGTACTGTAGTGTACATCCACAGATTCCTGCTTTCGTGCATTAATTCTTTTATTCAGTTATACGCTTCCGAATCAGATTATTGTTTATCATCGGGCCGTAGGTATCCGAGATTTGTATTAACCTTCTTCCCCCGTGAAATGCATCTCCTGTCTTAGCACGAATCACTTGGTAAACGCGCAATTTCAAATAGTATGGATTCAGAAGAATGGAACATTATTTTGCAAAAAAATTTTGTATTTTATATTCGTACACCTTGTATAAACCAAATAGCTGCGTATCATTGAAAAAATGTTAGGTGTATGACCGGGGTAGTGTGGGGCCCGAGTGGAAACACTTTTGCTGAGCTCCACTCAGTGGCGTGAGCTGAAATTTTTGTGGAGGGGCATCAAGTCATGATCATAGAAATCATGAGTGATGTGAAAGAGCGAGGCCCGAAAAGAGTAATGCCAAGCTAGGGTGTCTGGGGACATGCCCCTCAGTTTCACCTCCCCACAAGAGACCTTCCATATTTGTTCGACGGACATGTTCATAACACCTAATAAATCCATGTGTTGCTACACTCAATACCTCCCCTCTGGCCAGGTACCTACCCTGGGGTACAGCAGGCCAATTGGCCATGTGTCAAATGAAATTAACAACACAACTTGATATAATCAGCCAGCAAATAATAGTATAACAGCTTAGCAACAAAACATCAACAAACGAAAAAATGTGACAACAGGTCATCGCACAAAAACTACAGTCTAACCTTGTATTATAATGCTGCACAATAACTTGCTAAGGCCAGCCCTGACCACCTGGAAAAATTCACTAGTGCTCACCTGAAACAAATCCTTCCGATGCCCAAGCTCGTTTGTGTGTAGATCAGGTTTCTCAACTTTTTGCACATGTCCAACTCCCACAATCCATCAAATATATCATTTCGCGATACCTCATTTATGCTGATGTAATAATACAATTGTACAAATAAGAACATGGTTTTCAGTTTTCAATGGACCAAATCATTTGAGCCGGAGCTCGAGCGAAAAACTTTAGATGCATGGAGTCAGAGATGGAGCTTTGAAATTTCATTTCCGGCTCCACAGCGCTACTTCAGGCTATTGTAGCCTACGATACAAGCAATGCATTTGCTAAGAGAAACTTATTTTTCGTTTTAGCATCAGCCATGTCCTCAGAATTTTGTCCAAGTTTAAACCTCTGCTAATTTCGGATGCAATGGACATAATTGCCAAACTATTTAGACACTGTTGCTGGATTAATGATATCAAAGAGATTTTAATTACTTCCAGTTCAGAAAGATCCTTTCTCCGGATGCCACGGTCACTGGCATGGTCAATTGTAAATCCTGAGGGCAATAAACAAATTACGAGAGAAAATGCATAACGCTATTAAGACCAAATAAGCAGCACACATTTGCAATTACAAACTAAAATTAACTTTCAGAACACGAGTGGCAGCAACTGCTGAAACAGCAATAACCTGCTAAGTACGAAATACAACTGAAACAGAAAACAGCTTCAGAACGTAAACCCTCTGTGCAACTAGCTGCTATAGAAAAGACTAGACCACACATCGAAAATCAATGACCACTGTTACGATTCCAGAACGAATTATGGTGAATGAGGATGTTAAAATACCGCGCAGTCCATTTTGATTTTCGTTGGCAACGGGCCCCACGCGGGAGTAAACCCCCTCCAAAAAGCTGTGGGTCCCGCATAAGCTTGCGTAGGTCAATAGGCGTAGCGCGGGGCTCGATTGAAGGCAATCGGCTAAAGGCGGCCGTAGAGTGGTCATACAAGGTAGAAAAAATGTTAACTGGATGAGCCGGTGTGCGTTGAACATGGGCAGTAAGCCGATGTCCATTAAACATTTTGCACCACAATGGTCTTTCGTTGGCAAATGCCAGCAGCTGCATTAAGTTCAATAAACCGGTGTGCTATGTCCATCCAGCGACCCACATCTCAAAACCTATTCTACAGTAGATGGAAAGATTGTTTCTTTTGGCAGAGCAAAAATTGTCTGTTTGAATGGGAGTGGATTATGGCAACCTGTAAAGAGTTTCACTTTAGCTGAGGTTTCCTGACGTATAACAGTTTGTTTAAAAATAGTGTTGAATTAGACCGAAGTACCTGTTTGATTACAGAGTCAGTGTCGTTTTCGATGTTAGCTACTGTCCTGGCTTGTATACCGTATTTATTTTATTGTAAGCCGCGGCTTGTGAAGTTATTTTAATCATTTCATGCGGCTTATACAAGGGCGGCTTCTTTTTCTTTACCTTATCGAAAGGTGTAGGTGACGCTCATTCTTTCCGTGGCTACGTTTTGTTGACCAAACTCTCTTCGCATTCTATTCTCTTCAGCTTCACGTGCACATCNGTCACAGGTGGAATTTGATGAACAGAAGGCAGTTGTATAGTGGTGAAGCATCATTAGCAGGGTGCTAATTAAACGCGAAATGTGTTAGTACGCGGAACTATCTCAGAGGCTTAGGTAACCTGTGTTCAAGGGCGGCTAACAATCGAGTAAATACGGTACTTTGTTTGATTTTTTAATTGATTGGGTAGCGTGCATGGTTTTGTGAGCGTGTAGTTTTATCCAAAAATTGAAGTTTTGAGAGTGAGGAAAATTTCGAAGTTGTTCATGGTCACGTACTAAGAATTTTGTAAAGAATTGTTTTTTGCGACTTGTTTGACTTTCTTGTCAATTGACATTTATTCTCTAATCTATACAGCTTGTACGTATTTCCTGAAAAAGGGGTATGCGCTTGAAGTACCCAACTGCCATTAATCCCGAATAATGTGCCGTAATTTGTTTATTTATTGACTCGCGTATGCATCTATATACACAATAATCTCCGAAGATGATGCAGTCTTTTGATATGAATGCCACACAGTTACAATGGCAGCTTTTGTTATGATTTGTTTTTACAGTAAAACACCGTTCCTTTCCATTATCTTGGCAGATCCAACTTAAATAACTGTCATGTGAGGAAGCTGCGCTTCTTAATATGAACGATTAGGTGAAGTTTGCTTAGAATGCTGGTAAGTTGTATTTTTGCCTTATTTTTGTTGTCGTTTAATGACATGTCATTCTATTCAGAATCGCTATCTCCAACGCAAACGGGCAGCTTGACGAAAACTCCACCACAGGAAGTGTAGACGAATCGTTCAAAACTAAGCTATACCCAGCAGTGGAAAAACTGCTAATACCCAATAACCGTCAGATGGCTGTAAAGAGCGGATTTCTGAAAAAACAGAGCGGTGGAAAAATCAGAACCTGGAACGAACGGTGGTTTGTTTTAAAAGGAGATCAACTGCACTATTCCAAAGAGGAAGACGGAAAACCAATTGTAAGTGGAAGTAATGTTGTCATTTGCATTTTAGCAACTCTTCCATACATTATTTTCACAGAGAGTAAACCCCATTCGCTGACACCTTTTGAAATAGCTTGTTTTAGTCAGCTGACTCATTTGCTTACTTTTCGGTCTGAAGAACATTTAACTGAAGTCCATTCTCTTCTGGCCCCTCCTTTTCAGCAAATATCCATGCTGTGACAAATTCTCCAGGGCTTGTTCTAAAGCAATGATTGCTTGCCGGCACGCCCGCGCAAATCATGTGCTCTAAATGCCATTTTGTTTTGCGAATTGCCATTTTGTTTTCCCCGTCAACAAACTGTGACTGATTTACTTGCCGCCATCTTTGTGGCCTTTAACTATGAAAAATAGATGCGCTTGCAAGTTTTAATCGTCGCAGGAAAATGAAAGCAGAAAGCAGGCAGATTCCTCAGAAGCTTGCCGCAAGGCTAAAGTTTGCTTACTGTTTGTTTTGCGAAATTACCACTGCCGGTTTATTTATGTCTCTGTTTTGTGAACAAGTGAATACCAGGCAACTTAAAATGTTGTTTAGTCTAACATCCATTCTCAAAGATATTGGTTTGTGGACCCCTCGTCTGCGTTGTGTCATTAGCCAAAGTGGTGGTCGTTGTTGTTTGTGCATCTGAGGATTAAAAAGAAACCATTTTTACTGGGGTCCCCATAAGAACCACTGCTCTAAAGTAAACCTACTTCATTTCATAGAATTGTGGCCGGTTAGGTGGCAATAAGCTGTAGGCTCGAAAGCAGTGGTTTTTAACCTTCCAACTCCGGTGACCACTATTCCTAAAGATATTGCTTGGGGACCCCTCGTCTGCGGTTATGTCATTAGTCAAAGTGGTGGTCGTTGTTGTTTGTGCATCTGAGGGTTAAAAGAAACTACTTGGGCATTCCTTCTGGCGAACCCAGGTTTTTCACTAGAGACCCCGTTACGAATCACTGTCATAGAAAATTCAGTGCGTCTACGAGACTGAACCCTTAAACCCACAGGTGGTCAAAAATAATCACAGCAGATCTTTTTCTGCTTAGGCTTGTTACATTTATTTCATAAAACCTACTCGGCCGCTTCACTAATTCGTCAATCACATTTTTGTTAGCATAGGCCTGAAGAGCTGTTATGACTAGAGAGGTTTGTACTAGCCAACTCTTGTAATTTCCGATCGAACCGAAGGCTGGTAAAACCTGACCATTTAAAAAGATAAACGTGGTAGATCGGTACTTTGCTGTAAATGAAGCAGTTACAACTAACAAAGCAAGCGTTTGCGAAAAAGTACATAGTTGCAAAACACACATCCTGCCGATGTTGTAGAAAAACTTGGTAATCAAAAGGCGTGGACCATCACGTCGTCGGGCACTTTAGTGCTGAGTTGCGAGGTGTTTTATTCGCTTGTTGAAGTTTTCGTGCAAATTTGCAAAAATTTTTGCGTTTGTAGCATAGAAAGCAAATGCACTCTCGGCGCTTATCAAGCATGCACCATTACGTACGTAGCGTAATGTAATCGGATTCTTACAATTTTTCCATGTGTTCGAGTAACATCTTGATAGACCTCCGTGTAGCAATTACTCTGAAGACCTTACTGCCTTCAATAACTAGTGATTGCGGGAAGGCATGTGTATAGTCAAACAAGCAAGCCCACCCCCAAATCGTTTGTTGTAAAAAGCTTTGTTCTTCTTATATCTGTTTGAGTACGTCTAACCGGATCACTACGCAATATAATCATCGGGTTTTCCCGCTGCTTCCACACACGCAAGACCTCGTGACGGAGATGTAATGTTCGTATCGCTCAAGCTTCCTTGTAAACCTGTAGCATAGAATATGATGTGTTTCGTGCTAATCTCCAGGAAACCTTTCCCAGTTCGGTTGACGGATCACTACGCGGTAGTTAGAGAAACGACGTACCACTGTATATGTGTATAAGTTAACGCCCTTGTTTTATTAGATTAATGACAGGTGACTGGCACAGCAAGTTGCGTCTCATCAATCAGGTGCTAGCCTAGAATATTTTCGAATGTTGCCGCATAGCGGGTCGGTTCCAGTGTTCGCGTGCATCGTTGTAAGGTTTGGTCATGTGCACGGTTCACTTTTGATCTCTTGCAGCCGGTTTTGTAGCTTGACAAACATGAAACTGCCATACGCTTGATCGAAGACGCGCTGTAAACCAAATATATGTTTGCGGAGGATACCGCTCAATGCATAATGTAAGCGAAAAAGGACAAAACTGTGAGCTCTAAAGTGCGCACTGGCGGCTTCTGTGTTGGTTTAAAAGGCAGTGGTATTAAGACTGGGTCCTGCACCGTATGCCCGAGGTTTTCACGAGCCTGCAATTTAGCAGATGACAATCAAGTTCTTTTCGGGCGTTTGTTGCATAGGTGTAGGAGCAGGCTAGTTTGTGGGGGTGCGAAAGAATTTTGCCCGAACTTCTCCATACTTGCCCGAAACGTTTTTGTGCGACTTTTCTCTACACTTTCTCTCACAAAGATCATGAAGACCTTTTTTGGTGTGACTTCCAAAAAAGATCTTCATGTGTTTTTCTTTGGTTTTGAAGAAAACAAGTCAAGCGTTGGCCGCCATTTTTGCCTGCATTTTCAGGGATTTTGCCCGGATTTTCGACAAATCAAAACTTTTGGGGGTGCACTTGCACTCCCGCCTCTTACACCACTGATTTGTTGAAACTGTTTTGAAGAATGTTTGTTGTAAATTCAAAGATTCGTTGTAGTTTTCGCACAAACAAGGCTGATATCGCTTGCAAAGACGAAGACATGATAACCAATGCTAGACGAACTGACGCTTATGGATAGATCAAGATTACAGTAATCATTTGTCTCATTACGTAATTAATAACTCCCCGACTTCAGTGAAAGAACGTCCAAATTTCTTCCGAAAAGGCGATCGTAAGGGTTTGTAGTGCTGTAGGCAAATAACAATTCCGTCAGTTTAAAAAAAATCTGCGTCTAGAGGTTTGGATCAAGACAGAATTGACTGACTTAACGTGATTACTTGGGCAAATAGTATACGTAAAAGCTAGCAGAAAACTTAATACAGCGTCCAAATACAACGGGGCCTGACGTGCAGAAACGTGGTGAATCATTGCCATCTACGTTTGATGCACTGGGTGTCTACGTCTCTGACTTCTGCTACACAATGTTCCCGAAAAAGAGTCAAAGTATCGTTGTCTAGAACTGATAGGGAAGCTCAATTTCAGGCTGTCTTCATTTGACTTTGAGAAATGAACTTTCAGAAAAGACGTGCATAAATCATTTGATATAAACATATTTTTGACGTGGAAGCAATTAGAGAAATGTAATTCAATGAGTTACTTTGGGAGTACACGTGTTATGAAGTAAAACTTTCATATTCATTTTTGGAGTTCGGCGAAAACAAGCCTTTTGTGTTGTGTGTAAAGTCAAGGGAGTGTTGGCTAACGTGTGATTTGTTACTGCTCTTATTCTGTCGGCGCCTTGTGCACTTAGCTTACACGCGATTGTATTTCAGACTGCGCGGTCACCCACGACACAAGGGCGTGTCGGATATGATCGCTTCAAAGACAATCCCTTGTAACTCTGCCCTGGGCATTACTCATATTTATCCTGTTGTGATCGATAACGCGTTTCGGTCTTCCACACATTTTTCCAGCGTGTTGGGACAGAAATGGCCTCTGTGCCCAGTGCGAACGGTCTCAACATAAATGAACATTCCGACCAATATTTTTTGCCATTTAATCTGTGGCTTTTACGTATTGCATAAACAGAACGCTCATCGACGAAACCTGACAAATGCATCTTTTAACTTTTATAACTTAGATATAATTATCATCTGATCTCAGAAACTTGGTGTTTCTTTCGCAGGCCAGCATATTTTTGCCAGGAACGCGCCTTACCGTGCATCCCGTCCGCAACAATGAAGCCAACAAATACATCTTCGAAATCTACCCAGGTGAGTTTCGAGCTGTTTGATTGCCAACAGACTTTTATGGGGTGCGCGCAGTATCTTCTACGGAAGTAGCGTAATGAGAAAACAGGCGTGAAGTTGCTTGGGGGAAATATGCAGCTGGTTACGTCTGTACGACGAAAAACTAGAATAGCCAAGTTAAGTGCCTGTGTGTTTGCGATTTTGTTACAGTGTTTGAGAACTTTTTTATCCTTGGAAACGAGCAGGGAAAGAATCCATCGCAAACCTATCCCTAATCGTAGCGTCTGGCCTTTCGATCGAGGGTGAGTCGCGAAAAAAGCTATCCGCGGTGTCTGCCACGGTCGCCGCTTTGCGCCGCGACCACACTATCACCGAAACAATGCGGAGGTACAGTCTTTTTCACCCAGCTGGTCGGAAGGGTATGCAGTTAGTAAGCAAATTGTTTGAAAGGAGAAAAGTGCGGCAAGAAGCGACAGGGAAATGTTCACTTGATAGTGTTTGCACAAAAACCCAAGTGCGCGTGCTCAACCGCGCGCCATTTGTAGGTTCAGGCCCGCTTTGATCTGCTCGCGTCATGTGCACGGCCAGCGGTTCGGTCTGCGCGACGGGTGTTTGTTCGCATCGCACTACAAGCGCGCAAGATAACCGCTCTGCCTCGGAGAAAAATGTCCGAGAGTCTCGCAGCCACTCGTTCGCCAACGCCGATGGTCCTTTTGTTCCGATTTCCCTTCCAACTCGGTTAGTCACCGACTCCATCTACGTAAACCACTGTCAATAGCTGCCCGTGCTTCCCCACTTCAGACTCCAGCCCCGATCGCGCGACCACTGAAGTGCTTCCACCCTCGAGTTTTGTTGAACGACCGAGAAGATGGCTTGTTCGGCGGTGTAACTCCCCTGGCTTACAGCGATGGATACTTTTTTCTGCTTCAGTGGCGACGATTTTCCTATTGAAAAAAGAAAACTACCACGAGTCTTTTGTTTGCCTCCCGCAGCTGAGGAAATTTCTCGCACAATCCATTTCCTGCGCGACAACGGCGATATTTTCGTTTTTCACAGCAGACGACCTGCAACCTGTTGATAGAAAGTGCGACCGTTGCGCAATCTCGCCTCGCGTCAGGGAATAAGGAAAAAGCGGAACGTGCTAAGGTGCATTTGTGCCTCTGTACTGGCACGAGCCGAACCACCGCTTGCGCTGTCGACATATTCGCACGTGCACTGCTTTTGTAAAGTGTTTACACACCGATCGTCCGTTTACCTGGAGCGACTTGGCTCCGGTCGGGCTTAGGTACCGAAATGGAACCCTGCTGTCGTCGAAAAGTACTTATTATCGTTGCAATATGATGGATGCTCTCGTCCCTCGCGAGTCTGACGAGTGAAAAGACGCGACGATTGAAGAAAGCGAATCGAAATCGCTGCTGCTTTGGTTGATGATGGTGTTATACGTTCAAGGAGCAATCAATGAGTCGCACTGATGAAATGGTGGTGAATGAAACTTACACGGAAAGTAGGTCAAGAACGATTTGCTTCGCTGCTCCAGAGCAAAAGGTCTGCGCTTGTAAAAACAGTTCTGGGAAATTTCGAAGTTTTTGCGGGTGTTTGATTGTTAGTGGGCTGTGCTAGAGAGGGCGGACTCTTCGATCAGCTGCGGCTGAGGTGTGGCCCGCAGGTTATTTATTTTATCTTTTGGTGTTGTTTTCTTTCTCTTGTTGTAATTTTTGTCGGAAGCTTGTGACGAAAATATTTTTGTGAATGCGTAACGCGTATCCAACTGCCGCATGCGCGTCTTCTGTAGGTTTGCTCATCCTGTGGGTGCGTCCCTTTACCATAAGTGCTTCTTTGCAACGTTGAGCTCGACTGCTCAATTAATGCGTCAAAAATGCTGCACCCAGGCATTTTTCACCACGAACGATGTGTAACTTATTATTGACATATGTTGCAATAACCTTTTTGTTGCGTTTGCTTTGGTTGCTGCCTGTTGTGATGGGAGTCGTCAGATCTGTTCATTTATGTGTGGGATTTTTTGGTTGCACTTTGTCTTATTTACACCCGAACATGCGCAAAAATGACTGGCAGCCAGGGTTGCCAGATGAAAATTTCAATGAAAGACCAAACAGTTCCGAAAAAGGCCAAAAAGAGACCAAACCGATCATTTAAAGGCCAGAAAAAAGCCAAACTTTGTGATATTGCTATTCCTTTGTTACAAAAAACACGTCAATGACAAGAATATCACTGAAATTTTCTTCGCAATTGAGAAAAGTCTTGCTTGGCCTTGTACTGGAGTTCATTGCTGATGCTCCTCTGACTTCATTGAACACAATGGCTTTCTACACCCATGCGAAAATCATCTACCATTCACTCCTACACTTTAGACCAGAATCATAAGAGCCTTTCCACTTCCTCAACGTCATTGCCGCAAGTTTATCGCAGAGACGCAACGCAGACCTGTCTGCTTAGTTCTTACAATACACTACACAGTGCATACATTTCCAGCGATTACGCAAAAAGATATTTCGAATCTCGCATCCCTCAAATCATGCCAACATCAAAGCGTGGGTAATGTAGCATTTATCACAAAAATTTTGCTAAGTGTTGCGTAAAAAATGGAATAATTTATAATTTTTCTACAGAGGAATCTCTTTCAGCGTAAGAAAACAAAAGGTGAGCGAATTTTTTCAAGGCCAACCAATTTGAAACGAGGGCAAAAAGGCCAAATGAAATTTTTTAGGCCAACCAACTGAAACAAGGCCAGGTTTCTGAACATTCGCCTGAAAAGGCCAACCTGGCACTCCTGCTGCCAGCCTTCGCTAGTTCTTTAGGCAGACGAGGAATGTGACTGAGAGGATGGTTTCTTTTGGGAAATGGTTGCACCATGCACCAACAGCATTTTTCTGGTGCGTAACTTGTCCCCCTTGTCGCTTTCAAATGGACTGCTGTATTGTTGCACGTTGTCACCCAATTAGTGGCCGCGTAAATCTTAACGCTATTTTTCCATCTCTGGCAAGCAAGTCCAAGAACGAGAACTGCTTTTCGTTCCCGTATTATTTGGGTCATATTTCAATGCTTCTCTGTGTGAATTGTCATTTGCAATTTTGGTCTTTCCAGCGGCGAATATGCATTTGCACAGGTGAGTGCAACGGGCATATATTCCGGAAATTTTTATTTCAAAACAAATACGATCGCATGTGAGTGCTAAGTAAGTCGCTAAATTTCGGTTGAGCAAAGTATCACTTCACTCCACCGACGCAGCAGAACGTTTTAGGCTTGGTTGGTGGTGGCCCCTGCTTTGCATGCGGCACATTATTTATGTTCCAGTTTCGCAGTGCTCGCCAAAGCACTCCTGTGTAATATTTCCATTAGTTCCTTCGTGGCCGGTGCATTGGGCGCTGACGTTAGAATGTTGTTTGATGAAAACGATGTCATCCTTCTCATTCTACGATCGATAAAACGATCAACGGGAAACCGGGAGACGGTTTCATTTCATGGAGTTCGTTTCGATTTAAGAGCAACGTAGCGTTGCGACATGACCTGATACGGGAAACCGATATCACTGGAAGGGAAGCCACTCAGCACACATCGACCGACAGCCAGCAACCAACGTTTTGACAATCGTATTCCAGCGATCACTTTCCGTGCAGTAGAGACGGCTTGCTTCTCAATCTTTCTGCTGATAAATTAAGTATGCACTTAGTTAAATGTACAATATTGGATCAGCTTAAGTGTAAGATATCTGATCGCGGTTCTTGCCGTCGTTAAGCAATCCGCAGCTACGCTAGTGTACTTGTCAAATACTGTGTGCCGTTTTGCCGCTACTTGAGGACGTGGACAGAAGCGGCAAACATACAGTTAAATGTCGTCAGTTGAGACTTTTTCGGTCTGGTGAGCTTTCCTACTGCTGCCACTTCAGTTGTTATATACACTTTTCTTAATGTTTTCTCTTGCTATGTATTTAATTATGTACTTCAATTTCTCCCGAGTGCATTCGCTTATCTGCTTGTAGTCGAGTAAAACAGATCCACTCCACCACAATCACTTCCCTTCTGTTGTTTGTAGCAAAGCACACCAGCGGATCGTGTCATCAGTTTTAAATCATGCGGAAATAATCCAGCAAGCTCTAATTTTGTCAAACATAAGTTTTTTCCTTGGATTTAGTGGTACTGCAGTGCGGTGCTTCATGGCATGAACTGTGACTATCCAACTGTTTAAAGCAGGGGTGGGGAAACTATTTACTATCATGGGCCGCATAAATTGTGGATTATTGCTGGCGGGCCGTAAAAAATGTATCCTAAGATTCTACTTTTATCTTATTATGAGGGATGGAGGCTTCTTATTACATCCTAACTTAAGTACGTGTTTGTCATGGAGCTTCGTCTTGACGTGATTTTGTACGATAAATTGGTTAACGAAAATTCTGATGCGGGCCATATCAAATGTTCACGCGGGCCGCAGGTTCCCCACCCCTGGTTGAAAGCAACCTCCACGTGGCACACAGCTCTCTATCTATTGCTGGTGAAGTTTCAGGGTGCTCTGCTCCAGACAGTGAACTTTTAATACGGCCCAGTGCAATGTAAACAAGTACATGCACTCTTTGCATCCCAGTTCAGCGCTGCACTCTTTGTCGTATTTATCTTTAGTTCACGATACTGTTTTACTGTTGCGCATTATTGTTTGTGGTTGTGCAATAAACCGCTCCGATGCTGGAGTTGTGCAAAACACCACGCTGATGTGCATAGTTTGGCTGCTCAGGCCGAGGATCAGTACTGATCTGCCGTTTTGCAAAGTCCGGATTTCAAAACCTTCTCAACAGTAAATTGTACGATACTTGTCGTGTGGCGTCCACTTCACACAGGTATGTTTTCTGTTAACAACTTACAACGATCCCAAGTTGCACCATCAACGTCTCGCCGCTAGAAATTCGTCGCGCTCTCATCCCGATCGCGGTATGCGTGTTGTTTGGTATGTTGACACAAATATTGATAGTAGTCGTTGAGCGGCTTCGCTTTGAATATATCCGGACAAATCAAATCTTCTACATTTATCGACTGGCCCGCGGCGCCGGCCATTCCAAGCACATCGTCGCATGCGCCGCGGAAGGATTATGACGTCTTGACAGCGCTTTCAGTCGCAAAGCTCCAAGCTCACGGTGTCGTGAATTGTGTGAAGAGAATGCCACGTCGTCGTAGTGCAAAGCAGCGAGGAGCTAATTGCCCTGTGTGAGTTTGTTGTGATACGGGGCATGTGGTTGGGCAGAGCCGCGTGCTTGCGCAAAGATTAACGAAGTGAACGATGACGCTGCTGGCCTCCTGGCTGCTGATTTTTGAACAATATTTATCCAAGTTCTCTCCCTGACGAGCAAACCATAAGTAAATCGCATCGGAAAACGTGTGCTTAAAAACGGGCGCTTCTTCCTAACTTGTTTATAGTACGCGTGACAGTGTCATCATCTCGTTTTTAACGTTTCAAGAACTAAAGCTGTGATTCAAAGGTCATGGCCTTCTTCGATACGTGAGTGCTTCAAGCGGGCAGGTAGCATTAATCGTTCAGTGCCAGTGAGGAGCATTGCGAAGCCAACAGGGTGGTGATTCCGCAGGAGTTTTTGTTGGGCAATCTCAATTTTCTAGTTCGGAAAAAGCAAGCGTAAGAATACAACCGCCTGCTTTCTTGTGTTGGGTAATTATGGCGTATTGTACAACAAACGCAAAGTAGTTTTTAAAGAAAAATCCTTGTCTCAAGAAAATAACTGCAAGGTGAAAAGTTCTGTTCGCTTTTTATAACATCGGTTATTCAAAAGTATTGTAACAGGAGCATTAGAATGCATGTTTTTCGAAACAGTGAGAAGTTTGGCGGTTTGATCATACGTTTGATTTGTTCGATGATGTAGTATTCTGAGCAGGTGTGTAGTCGGGTGGGAACGCGTACCCGCACCTTTTTGCACTAGTAGCGTTACTTGAAGCGTCTGGAACAGCATAAATGAGTAAATGACAAATTATTTCGTGTATAGCACCGTAGCATGGTTGTGTAATTACTGTTTGTGACATCACAATGGAAATTTTTGTAGGCGAATGCTCACTTTATTCGAACTATTTTGTGCAGTCTTCCTTTTTGTTTGGTGTGGAACGGCGTTCCCACACCTCATTTTTAGCACTACACTCCTAATACTGAATAACTTTCGTGCACGATGAGTCTCTTACAAGACACTGAAGTGAGTTGCAAAAATTCCAAAAGTGCCGTCCTTTGTCTTTAGTGTTTCAGCATGCGCCTGAGCTAAGTCTACATGACATCATGGTAACCTTTGTCCACCTTCCGTATACGTTCTCTATTTTAAAATGACGGTTCTACATCAGTTATCGACTGCTGGCCTGCATCTCATAACTTTTATCGTGGATTTTCGGGAAGCTGCTATGTGTAGTTTCAGAGACAGCCAAATAACGGACTGTTGATTATTATCTTATCTTGTTACATCACGCACATTAAGCGCAAGGAATCTTCGTCGTCTCGGTTTTCCATGGGTCCACGTAGTCGCTGACGGAAACCTCTCCCAGCGTCATCAACTTGCCCAGCTCTACACAACTGGGCGACTCGTCCGCCTCGGTACAGCCCGGCGAAAGCTGTTCGGGGCATTTTTCTCCGGCGTTTTCAAGTTTCTTGTGGTTGACTTCGCATATTGATTAACTTTTGTTAATCAATGTGTCTCCCCATTTGATTGTCGTCTGATATATCCTCATATCATGGGCGTGTGTTGATGTCAGTATTGTGGGCCGTTGACGGCGATGCTCGGCACTTGGCCTACTTGTGTTGAATGTGAATGTATCGAACGAGCGTCACTTAATTATACCCTATTTTGATTCTTCGCGTTGATTGATCTACTCAGACGTTATTAAGTGGGAGGTATGCGGATGATTTGGTGAATGTTACATCTCGACACCCTGCATTTTGAGCTTGAGTTCCTATTTTTGCAACTTCATTGCTTTCTTCACAAATTAATTTTTTTGTGAAAATGACCAGGTTTTAATATGCGTGGGAAAGAAATCAAGAAATTAGTCTGAGAGCAAGTCTTCCGAATGGTTTTGATCGCACCAGTCAGAAATAAAAGCATTCTTACGAAAGCTTGACTACATCCAAGGCGTCGCTCCTACTACTGACCCTATTCCAACGATCTAGCACAGGGGTGTCCAACTGTCCATATCAAATGGGGATGTGCGCCAAAGTTTTTCAGTTAAGCGAGTCCCGTGCCATACCATGTTTAAATGATCGCTGACATAGTAAACGAACTTTCTTATCAAGCAAAATGTCGTCAGATAGGCAGCAACACTGCACTAGGCTACCTAGCTACTTTGTTATTAGTTTCTGAAACCAGCTAACCGCGTGTAAATAAACTTGCTGATATAATTATTGCGACAAAAATTAGATTTATTGTGATTTGCGCCAAATAGAAAACCACTTCTACCTCAACCTAATCGCTCGGATGTCATGTGTGTACCTATGGCGTGCCACGTTGAGCTCGCTCGGATGTCATGTGTACCTATGGCGTGCCACGTTACCTATGGCGTGCCACGTTGAGCGTGCCACGTTACCTATGGCGTGCCACGTTGATGTTGCCGGTGTCGTGCACCCCAGTGCTGCCACATTTTCTCAGCGAAAATCACTAGATTCACAAAAAAATTAACTAGATCTTAAAAAAAATCACTAGATTTAAAATTTTTGCATCGAAGATCGCAGTTTTTCTTGAAATTATTTAATTATTTACTTTATCGCCTAAAAATCTTTACATTATTTGCAAGTTTGTTAAAATAGATCATGCTCAATCCTGGAAGATCTCATACCAACAATCTCCAGAATTTTTTCAAGAGCTGGAAACGACGCCAATTAACCTAACATTTAGTTATTGATAATTTCTGCTGCAATGTTTCTCCAAATAAATGAAAATAACGTCATGGCCAACATTGCAGCAACAAACAGCGCAGAAGTGACATAATCAAAGATCCAAATTAGAAACACTTCTTCGTTCTGTTGGTGCAGATCTTCAAACAACGATTCACGTAATAAATTGTTGTTTGCATGAAAAGGGCTGAAAAGTTAGAAAAAAACAACCGATCGTCTTTTCGTCTTGAAACACATACTTTGCAGAAAATCACTGGACTACATCACTAGGTCAGCCCGAAATTCACTAGATCTTGTGCAAAATCATTAGACGTGGCACCAATGGTGCACCCCTGCTAGCAGTTTGGTTGTCAGACACTCGGTTATTATCGAACGCATCCGTTGCAACTTTTGCGTATTGGTCCCGTTTCCGTTACTGTTGACGAATAGATCAAAGAAGTTTGCCGGATGGCGACCGTGACCTTTGTCTCGTCTCGAACAATGAAGCTCATGCGGAATGCAGAGCGCGCGTGTAATTCGTTGTGAACGCAAACGGTCCGAGTCGAACAATCGTCGGCGTTTCATCGCTACCGTTCGCAACAACGTTGTGCGAGGCTCGCTGGGTGACAGAATGTTGAAACCGGAACATGCTTCATGATGGCCGAACAAGCCGCCTCCAAGCGAAGGCACTTGATTAGAGCTATAAGCATCGTGCAAGGCCGACGACGTGACTGCAGCGAATTCTCGGCCGTGTTGCTGAAGAACCGGGTGTCTTCAAATATTTACTGCACTTTTTTACGATACCACCAAATGAAGCATGCCTTCAGTTCAAGTTACTGTAAAAGCCCCACCTGGTCGAGGCAGACGCGGTTTACGAGAAGCGACAGGCTCGTAAACCCGACGATGTTTGAGACGGTAATCGACTTGCGAAATCGTCTGCTTGGCTTGGTCTCGAGGCACAGGCGTCGCACTGTGTACAGTGACTTGCTGAAGTCACCCGCCGTTTTAAATTTTTACCTAAATTCAAAGCACTGCCTGTTTCGACGCTACTTGCTTATTCATCTACTGTGCGCAGTTGTCTATTAAGCCTAATGTGGTTTCCTCATGCAATCTTCGCCGCTGAACAGTGCTGAATAATGGAACGCATATTCAGAATGATATATCATCTCCAGGTCGACTTCCTGGTTTGAGGTACAATATAGTGCCATTACCAACGCATTTGAGCGCTTGAAAGGTGGAGTGCGTTGGCTTAAAATCCGTTTCACTTCTTTTACTGCCAACAACCGTCCACTTACTGTCTCGTAAGGAAGAAATATTACTTCGCGGATTGATTGGTGCGCAATTGCTGTAGACGTTGCCGGTTCGCTCTGTTTGGCGTGCAAAAGTACAGGCACAGTGTTGAATTGCAGTTTTTGTTACTACCACGCGAATAAGCTGAAGCAGACTGCGGAAAGCCTCATGGCAAAAGCACTAACCCGGTGTTCTGATTGCGTCATATCCTGTTTCTGCTGAAACACGGTATTTGATATCTTAATATGGTGTGCCGCGTTGACGAAAACGTGGCGGTAATCGTAGCCTTCGCGGTTGCACTGTCGGATAATAGCTGCCCGCGTGAATTGATTTGCGATTGCATGCCGTATTAATTTAACACCGCATCCGCAAAGCCGCGTGTAATTTCGACTTCGCGACTGAGCGATGAAAACCTTGAAACAGGCAAGCACCTGGTCGGAAATCGCGCACGGTTCGAGTGTTATAGCCCCATTGGTTAACTTAATAACTTTGAAGTGCTGTGTTAACTCTGCTCGGCTCTGCCTGTTCTGTCTTAGCATAGGACCGGATCGCCCGCTTCTTTGTGTCGTCGACTACCTTGGAATACGTGACTTTTCATGTTATTGGCGGCAATTCATAAATAAGGGGTGTCAGTGTTTTTAGAGGGAAACTTTGTCCTTGAGTAGACGTTTCCGTTTACTGTCAACAGTATACCTCTGGGCCATTCTCGTTGGGTAATCCGATTGGCGCTGTGACACAACGCCTTGCTGCTAACGGAAACGGACTTTTTGCTGAATTTCCGCTTCTTTGCGAAAAGTAAAAAGTTTACAGTTAAAGCTCTTCGTGATGCTTGGGAAATTGACAGAGCGGTGATAAGCTATGCTGATGCACTCGCGTGCTGGTATTCGTTTGAACCTTTGTGATATTTTCAAGCATTTTTCCGTGATTTATCATGCTGTGATGTTTTTGTATCGACCCTCATTGCGTTAGTAGGGCTCGCATTGCATTGCAAAGTGTGGATTAGGCAAGTTATTGTTGCGTTTTTCATCATTTTATTAGCATGCGTGTCATAACGTTTGTAAATGTTAGCTTCCCAGATTCCTTCTCGTTCCCAATTTAGTGAATACGATTGCGATAAAGGCATTTGCCATCAAGTTAGTTAGTAAAAGGTCGTTAGCCGGTATTTGTCGTGCAGTTACAGGCACTGACCCGGAAAGAGTTTATTTCGCATTTTTGTTTGTTTGCTCACGTCAAACACTAAAAACCTGCTACATTTGCGATAACTAATTTGAAACAAATCGCGCGCCATACCGTGGAATTGTGAATTATCGTAAACCGTATAACTAGTTTGCTCAAAACTGGAAGATCTGGGAGAAAGTACATGAATTGTGGTCTCAAAATACAAACTGTGACCATAAGTCTGGCCTCACGAAAGCTGAAAGGAAAATCTGACGCCAATTACTGAACGACTAGCTTCAAGCAACATGATGATGAGTCAACCATAGCTAGTCGCGCTACTCATGAGAACACTTTTTAGGTTTTATTGCCCTGCTCAGCCAAGAACCACTGGCCACCGTGGCTAGGCTGTAAATTGCATAGCCAGTTGCATTGTTAAAGTTTTTCTCTTCAGCACATTTCTAACGTATCTGGAAAACTGAGTTTTCAGGGATTCTTTCTCCATATCGTCCGGAATTGAAAGCTCTAGTTTTTCTGAGCTTTCGAGGAATCTTCTTGCCGTGCTCTGCCTTCATATAACTGTGCGACGATTCGGACTTGCACATATCCAACAGTGTATCTCTACGACGGTGAATTGAAGAAACTTATATATAATGAAACGGCTTATGTCTATTTTCTCTCAAAAAAAACTCTTTACTTTGGTTTTATTTGCGTACGACAGTTCGTGTGGGTCGGCCTTTTGCATATGTTTCGTGTCGCTGGCTGCAAAGCAACGAGGTCACGTAATTTCAAAGGGCGCTCTCGGCCAATTGCTTGATGTTACGCGCACGCTTTGATTGAGTGATAGTAGCTTCCTGGAGCTTGAACGCCCGTCAATCAGCGAAATATTCTTAAGTGTTCTGCTGGCAGACGATGTTAATGACTTCTGGCTTGTCCGGATTGAACGGAAGAGCAATCGCGAAAACATGCCTTTACGTCCTTTAATCACATCCAGGTATCTGCGGACTGCGAAAACTTTCAAGTTCGTAACTGCGATTCCCTTTCGGCCAAGCTGTAATTGGGTGAGGCGCTGTTCAAGCCGCTCCTCGTGGCGAACAATCAATATTTGTCTAGTCTCGTCCTCATACAACGGTAGACCTGAGAAATTATAATTGTTTTTATCATCTTGATTCCAGCTTGTTTCGCGAAGGGAAATGCGTAGTTTTACAAGCAAACAATTTTGAAGATTTTGCAGTGATCAAATTATGACAGGAAATGTCTGTTGAGTTCTATTCAAAAGACGATGTTTTTTAATTTCCGTGGGCTTCCTCACCAGACTGAATTTCTTTAAAAAAGTGCTTTTTCGTGCATTGACAATTGTTATCAAACGAGGGTTGCCGAAACAAACTCAACAAAAAGAAAATCTTTAGGCCGAAGGTGTAATTGACTTGTGCCACGACTACAAATTAGTGGCATTCGTCACTGATGTAAAAATTGATGGCAAAAACAAATTTCTTGACCATTGTTTATATGACCTTGAGACACTTTAAAGCAGAATACTCGTTGGACCCGGATTACTCGTCAAAATTGTCTACCATCCTGTTATTACTGACACTTGCGTACCTTGGTAAAAGGCGAATTTGATCGAAAAAGAGTCTCGCTCACAGTGGCTTTCCTTAAAGCAACGCGGCTCATTTCACTTGTTTCCAGCAGATTTTCAGTTGAGATGATTTAAATTTTTTATTTTCTTGCCATGTGTCTACTTCGTAATGATTTAGTATACCATGGATTGGATGTTTTTTCCCAACTGTATACAGAAACACTGTTAATATGCTTGGCGTACACAGTCCGAAACTGCTAACGATTGAGCACTGTCAACCGTAAAGCCGAAGTGGCAAGTCCTTTTCATTCATCATACTTGTGTACTATATCACCTTTTCTTAATTTGACTTCAGTACTCCAAGTAAATGCACCAGGGATTTACTGGTATAGTTAAAACTCACTCGCTGCTAATTGTCTACCACCTCCAGGACAGCGTTTTTATAATAATCAAAACTATATTGAACTGCTTTGTGGAAGTGATGGCATTTTCCCCATAGTTGCTTTACCCACAATGTTGAAGCTCTGCTGTGCACGTTTCATAGGTTTTCCATGAGCGCCAAGGTTTCAACTACGTACACATCAAAATCCATGTTTGTCTACTCAAATTTTGCGCTGATTGTGTTTAAACAAAATTGCGTTGATAATTTGTTTTGAGGCTTTTGTATGCTTGATTCCAACACGATGGTGGTAACTACCGGGATGGAAAAGGAAATGGGCAGTCTGATATCACTGACGATGTTGACACCCTACACCAGTTGTTGCCGCAGTATTAGTGTGTATCAGGTGAAATGTGAAACAAATTCTGCGCTGAGTTTTTTACGAGTTTTTGCGTCTTCAAAGAGAAAGCAGCTAATGTGTAATTGAAAAAATTGCAAGTAATTTTGGGGTTAAAATTCGGAGATTTTTTTCTGCGTACACTGAATTGGGCTGGGAGCCTTGGCCAACGCAGCTGGCTGAAGCAAGTGAAGCGTGCGCTGCGCCCGGTGTGCAAACACCGGTCACGTGACTGTTCATTGTCGGCTGATGTGTGTTTTGTCGTTCAATTCATACTTTCACGTGCTAGACGTGCTGCCTGCTGAGGCTGCTGCTGCGGTACTCGGTGAACAGAACAGCGAGAGGTTAAGCGACGCGCGATACGAGAAATGGGTCATTCTTTCCCACGAAAGTGATGTTGACTCGAGATTTTAAAGTAATGTTAGCCTGTAGTGTAGACTCCTATGAGCCAGTATTATTTGCTTTACAGCATCGAGATCTGATTTTCATCTGCTTTCAAAAAAGCGCGCCTATTCGGCTGAGAAAAAAATAGCTCACTTTTCATTCTCTGCAGATTGCGCGGTGTCGGTTAAGGACCCGCGAGCAGAGAGTAAGTAGACTACACACTGAATTGTCAGATATGAATAAGCAGTGGTTTGTGTCACGCACTTGGGCCTACGCTTGTTTGACTCAGAGTGTGATATACGTCTAGGTTCAGGTACGTAAATGTAAGTGAAATGCTAAATAAGGGAAGTATAGGCAGCATCAAATAGAATTGGCAGGTCAGTCTGTGGCACAGTGTACAACAACTGGCATGGTGTGATTTTGCATCAACAAGAACTGACGACAAGTTTGACGTAAATTTACTCATTTATGGTATTATCTGGTACGCGCTGTACTACTATATAGAGAAACAGAATTCTTGTAGAGTTTCAGATGTTATGCTGCAAAGCACGCCTCCTCCCGTAAATTGACTTGGTAATCGTAATTTGACTTCTTAATCCATGCATTCAAAGATGTTTTGTTTTTAGTGTATTCAACTGGTGACAAATGTAGTATGTAATCGATTGTGATTTGATGAACGCAGAAGCATAGGTATAGCGCGATAAACAATAGGTTTTACCGTCTGCGTTGCCGCTGAAACACAGCATTATCAATGGCATTGGTCATGCTGTTCTATCATTCTGCTTCAGCTTGTTAAACCATTGCCTACACAGTGAATGTTTTAAATACTGATGGTAAACGAGTAACGCTTCTATACACGGAAGGTTTTTGCTGCCTGCGCAACCATCGCAGAAACCCATATTATAAAAACAAGACAAAAACCAGTGACCTGCATGATGAAATTGTATTGGACATTGCGAAAACTATAGTTTTCAGTGAAGTTCTCCTGATAAAAAGCAGTTGTCTTTTGAAACTCCCAGTGTGATTTCTTTTAGACCATAGTTTGTGTGTGGCAATTTTAACTGTTTTGCAATACTTCAAAGACTCGTATGCCCAGGCTAGTTTGCGGAAAGCCAACTGCTTTGTGTTTTCACGTTTTTCAAGCTCCACTGTAAAACAAAAAGTGAGTGGTGCCTGGGGACATTATAGTGTGATTTTGTCTTTGGACAAGCGTTGCTGCCGCACGGTAGCTTGTTACGTGCCACAATACAGTCGAACACCCTTGACCCAGAAGAGCTATTGAGCGTGACGAAACACGTTCCGACTATCGCGAGCACTCGATTGCTTGTCTGAACGGGAAAGCACCGTGGTTTGGTCGGCGCACACGTAGTTGGGCGCGACGAGTCGGACAGATTTTTGCAGTCAGTTTCAGATGCCCTTGAAGCGATTGTTTGGGTTTAGGCGGCAGTCAACGAATATCAAGTGGCTACGCGAACGTGGACAGGTCATGAACTACCATGTACTGTTCTAGAGTTCCGGGGCGAGGGCAGTTCGCTGGAAAAAGACGCGTCAACCAGACCTGGCATGGCGAGAAACTTTTTTTTTCGTCTAACGAACGTAGCCTAAGTACTGGACCGGTGATCATCTGTGAACGCTGTGTTTGAGAGCATCGCCGGCGATGAGGTTTGTAGAGCGAAATAACCGTAAGATGAATCATTGATTCGTTTTCCGCGTGTTTTTTCAACTTCTACGGCGTCCTGATGCACGACCATGCTTAATCAAACATTCGCGCTCCCCCCACTACTGACGGAGTCCAATACTACAAACGCTATCACGTCGGATCGAGAACTCGATAGTCCCTTGACGTCTCGTTGATATGCGACTTGTCATAACTTCAGTTTGCGCTCCGAACCCTCCTGCAATCGTCGGCGTTTGTTTCGTCTCGTCACGCTCGGGTGGCGTTAAAAAACAGCAGTAAAAGGTAACATCGAACGTGACTCACCCGCACCGCATTGATCCTGACTCGTCGTGAATGACCGTAGCGCTTTGGACCTTTCCGTTGTGGAGACGAACCTGTTGGCGAATGGGCGTGGTGTGTTTCCCGGTCTGTGTGCGGGCGACGATATCCGCTGTCAGTCGCGATCAGGATCAAAGATCAGTTGTAGTAAATTAGTTGAAAAACCTGGCTCATGGATGCACACCCGATTTGTTGAAAATGAGTACAAGTTGCGTGCTAGTGCAGTTAATGATGCGTGAACGAAGCCGTACATTAGAGAACACATTGCACTGACTGAAAAATGTTAATATTAGATCGACGGTTAATCTGCGCATGTGTGTATGACAAGGGTTGTGCAGTGCGTATGCAGTTTTAATTGGTTCTGAAAGTGTTAGTTTCTTATCTATACATCCTTTCTCCACGTAGTGGAAGATATTTTTCAAACATCATTAAGCATACTTTAATTTGTTGTTGAGCGTGGAACAATTAATTATAATTGGAATATTCACTATTTCTCTGCTGTGATGACTGTTAAGTTTCCGTGACCAGATGCATTCGCGCAGCAAACTGATTTCATGGTGTTCCTTCTCCATTCGTTTTTCTTTTCATCAGAAGTAGCCTTTATTGATTTTTTACCATGTCAAAAGTATAAAATTTCCAAAGGCAAAACAATCCCTGATGTTCATTGGGAACCTTTATTAACTCAAATTTAATAATTTCATTACGGCTGCAAGCCTGATCTAATTGATCAGCCTTAAAACAAGTGAGAACAACGCTTTCTCAGAACATGAAACAATCCTTCCAAAAATAAAATCAACAGAGTCACTAAACACAGCAGACATTTGGCCCAATAAGTGTAATACCACTACTTTGACATTGTATTTAGCATGTAACTTTGGTGGAACACATTCAGAATATACAAATTGTAACATGGCTTTTCCGTAAACTTTACTTGTGTAAATACATCAGCTTGTGAAAAGTTGACGGTATAGGTAAAGCCACAACAGTGTGCAAACATGAGAAAAATCTGCAGGTGGTTCTGGAAACTCAAGCGAATACAGGTGGCACTGCGTTTTTAGTTTTTGCTACAATAGATCGTTGAAAAACTGCTGCACTGATGCATTAACTGTGCTGCTGAAAGCTGCTGAAGACAACCTGCGTATATGATCGCTTGTGTCACAAATGGCCATCGTATTCGAAAAGTTGCGCTGTTCTGTGAGTAGTTGCGCGTTATTCGCATTTGCTTTTGTTCTTGTTATCGTGGCTGCTGTAATTGTGGAAAAGTAACGTGACGTGCTGCATGCCATGAGAGTTACGTATCCAAAGAAAACAGGCCTGACAATGGGTTTCGTTTGGCTGATGCAATACACTTTTTACGCTTGATTGAGTTCGTTTCCGCTGATTCCAGGAATTTGCCTGGGAGTTAATCGTTTACTACTCGTTACGGTCGCGGATCGAATGGTTATTGCGCCGTCACGCGCTCAAGAGAATAGCCGTGCTGGACGGGTCTTCTTATGCAAGCTGTCGAAAACACAGTGCAGCAGGCAGAGTCGTCTTTGTGGCAGACGCTGTTGGTTCAGTTGTTGATTGGTTACACAATGCCGCTTGCATTCCTTTTAGTTTGATGGCGCTTTCCAATTATACGTCGATTGAATGTTTGGTTTGACTTGTAGTGTGACATCGAAACGACTTGTCAGTACTCATCGAATGGTGATTTTTATCTGCGCTTGGTCGTTATTTACATGGAGCAAGCACATTTAACACCCTGTCGTACAATTCAGACCATCCGTAATGACTGTTTTCTGTCTGGCTTCGTTTGACGCTATTTGCGCGCTTGTCTACCGTTTGTTGGCTGACGATTGGCTTTCCGATAAATCTTTAAAAAAGCGGGTCTTAACATGTCTTACTGTATATTTTTAACTGCGGTCATAGACAAGCGATCATAAGGAAAACACGTGCAAATGACTGACAACCTCACGTTAAACCCTACATTTTGCTGTAAGTAGGTTGCATGAATGCGACATACAGTAATTAGGTAATCATAATGTAATGAGTAATGACTTTACTTCTTGCAACGTCATGGCCTTAACAACTTCCAGTAGTCTGTTCCGCAAAACTATCTCTGTTCAAAGCCTGGAAAAAGCACCCATGGCCGTGATTCACTGAAGCTGCCAACGTCATAATATAGCGCCTGAACAAGCGGGCTGCTGACTTTTTTCAGAAACATTGCCATGTAGAGACAAAAAAAAGTACTGTTCGTTTTCGAAGTCAATCGTTGCCTGGAAAGCAGAAAAATTGATGCAATGCTCATTTAAAGTTGTGCCTTTTTGTTAGAAAAGTACCAAAATACGCGGAACGACTGTAGCGTCCCGCGTTGCCAAGGTGTTAGAAAATGATCAGCTGAGAGCTTGTTGCGCCACCGCTGGTCTGTCACCGCGGTGTTAGTCAAGCCGGTTGAACTCGCGTGAAAGAAATTCGTCGCGTTTTTTCCTTTCTGCCGAGCAAGTTTCAGTGCGCACAGTCTTACGAAAAACGCGCTTAGTTCCTGATGGTCTTCGCGCGTAATGGTGACGAGTGTTTTGGCGTAACAGTGCCTTGTATGTGTTTGTTTTCCCTGATCAACAGCTAGATACACTAACAACTCAGCCAAAAGTGCACAAGCAGACGAATCTGCTTTGAGTTTGGTGAAAGGTCAGGTCTGTGTGTTGAAGTAGAAGCAGGTTGGCATGTTCGAAACAATGCTAACAGGCTAAGTTTTACAAACAGCACATGGGAGTATTCAATGTGATGCTTGATTTTTTGCTGATTGAGAGAGGGTATAAAAAAACACTAGCGCTGAGGTATTCTAGATCCTTGGTTTTTAAAAGCTGAGCCTTTCGTATACCACATAAAGTCATTGAAAAACGTAGTAACTTAATTTTGAAAGCGAAGTTTCAGTTTTTGTTCGCGTAACTTTAAAGAGCTTTGTCTTTAAGCAAAGAAGGAATTGTATCTAAACGGTGGCAAGAGATTCAGCTAGTTTGTTAACACTTGCCTTTTAGCATTTCACTGCTAGCGGCCTGGTGTGAACCGAAAACAGAGGTGCCAGAAGCATTAAACTCTGTTACTGTACCGTTTCTATCGCTGTGCGTGTAACATTTTGTCTCCCCCTGTTTACGTGAAAGATTGCGGGATAGCGAGTGCGATGAAAAAATCGCACAAGTGAGCCAGGTCGGAATGCGACCCCAGCGCAGGGCAATTAGCGGGTTGGTTGGTGGTGCATTGTGTTTACATTGCAACATCGCAGTTCAGTCCGCTGTCCTCACAAGAGGCCGTCCGCACCGAAAATGCTGATCGTGCTGTGAAACTACACTGTTTCTAGCGCGGTTGGAGCGCCTTGGAACAGCGGATAGTTTGTTTAGTTTGCTTGGGCGGTTATTAGGCGTAGCGAAGTGGCCAGGCTGTGCTCAGTGAGAAGGAACGGTCAGTCAGGCAGTGGCCGACGTTGTGTGTAACGAATATTTTGTTTGCATTGGGCGGCAGGTTGAACTGAAATGGGAGCAGCTTGTAGTGGTATATGTAACTGCGTAGGATGCCACGATCGTTGCTGCAAACGGGATTCGTTGTTGGAAAAACGCAAGGATTCGCTTGACAGTGTCGTGTTCGGCAACAATTCCCCAGAACCGTTCAGGCGCTTTTTGACCGGCAACGTCGAAGCCCAGCTCCTGTCGCGCCCGTCCAATCCGCCCCTGCAGAAAGCTGCGTATTTGCCGAGCGCAGGCGACGGCCGCCTACCTTGCGATGAAAGTTACCGAACGCGCCCACGTTCCTCGCGTTTCAAGCGCCGTACGTCGAGCGTCAACCGGTCCTCGAGTGGACGAATGTCGTCAGCGTCCGGTGGTCTCGACCAACGCCGGTCGTCGTTTACATACGCCGACATGCACGGACCTTACCCGAGCCGGTCCGAGAGCGTGGGCCGAAACCTGAGTCCTCCTTTTCCATCTGTGGATGAGCTCGAACGCAACATTGCCTTGAGTGACAGAAGACAGCACGATCGCAGATGCAGCGGTAAAAGACTGCTTTCAAAAGATGTGGGCTGTGCCAAGTCCAGGTCAGTGACTAGCTGCGGTAGGATGGCGTCGAGTCGCAAGTCTACCGTGCATGGCGACGCATCACATTATTGCGAAAAAGGATCCGCGAAAAGCAACTTGGAAGGTACATCCGACTTTCCGTATCAGCTTGGTAAGTGCACAAAGTTGTTGGTCGAACACTTTAGGATAAGTGTGTTAGTGGGTTGGAAGCTGTGTTTGTTGTCCTACTACAATATTTGCTTGTGTTCCAAAAAAACAGCGCTTTTTTGCAAGTGGACGTGAAAGGCTCGTTGGCGGTAAAGGTACTCGGGCCATCGATCCACTTCGTAGTGGCATCCGTTAAGCAGCTTATTGAAATAAAGCGCGTCTTCACGGCTGAAGATGTTGCGGAAAAAGCATCTCAACGGTTGCCACTGAAACGCAGCACACGTGCCACTGAAGTCGCTGCCTGTGCATATGCACTGCATCAAGGTTTGCGGAGATACGCAACGTCTGTGGCAGGCCATCAATAACTTTCTCCCAGTCGATGCGTATTGGGTGGGCGAATAGCAGCGCGATATCTTGAGCCGTTGCTCGTTTCCCCTTCGACTTGCGGGCGGGTCTTCTTCTTGTTGAACGAATTGCCATAAGTTTACTCCAGCTATTCAAGCTTGTCATACGTACAGCGTGCGAAATGATGTATGGTTGGCAGCATTAATTTTCTAAATTAAACCACCACTAGCGCTTAAGCTTGTTTGCTGCCGAACGCCAAAGTAATGTTGAGGATGGATGTGGCGGTTTTTGTTGTTTTTCTTAGTTCAAAAAACTTTTTTCATAAATTTTTGTGGCTCTGCTTACACACAAGGTTCTGGTATTCCTTCGTATTTAACGTATTGCAGAATGCTTGCAGCTCGGTCCAATTTTTTGCTCTAGTGCGCTGGCATTGCCCTAGTTGCGAAAACTTTGCCTGGAGAACTCCGTCATAAGCCGAGAAATCGCCACGTCAGGGAAGCGTGTCCGTGTTGGTTTTACGCGTTTGCCTAAAGCAGATTTTAAATCGTCAAGTGCCGTTTGTGGCAGCTTGCCAATATAATTGTTAGTCGCAGGTTTTGCGATAGCTTTTCCGATCGCGCAAGTTAGTAATTGTCACTGCTCGGAAACGTTTCACCGGTGTACTTAGTAAAGCTGGGTTGATTGAAAGTGAATATGCGTTTTTCCGTTCTCCCTGGCTAGCCGGGTGTCTGGTCTCGGGTGTCAAGTTACGCCCGGTTCAAAATAACTTTCAGTTTTGTCGTGGCTGGTCAGTCTTTGTTCAGTTCGTTGCTAGATCTATAATTTGGTTCTAATTATGCTTCGAAATTCCTCTTTTTTGAGCTTCAAGCAATGTCGTCTATGCCGATGTTATTGTGCACAACAAACACANGCCGTCATGCATGCACTCACTATGGAGGAACGCAGAAACCCACTGACATCTTGAAAACGAAAGAAATTGTTGTTGTTCAGGTCCATGTCAGTAATACGCCTTGCTTTCGTTAAAAGTACTGGCGAAAACTGAATGTTATTTTTCAAATCCAAAGAGCCGAAAATTCAATGCTATCACAGTCGCTAGACTACTGAATCTTATTGCGTGGGCGCTATATGCAATGCCCACCGACGATCAACGTTGACTTAAATGGCAACGAGCTGAACGTGCTCATAGCGTGCAATGGGCTGGCGTTATTTGCGTGGTTTCTGGAGCAAATACTTGCATAAAATTGCAACCAGTCAGTGCTTGCGGAGAATTTCGTGGGTTTTGGACTTTCGGTTAGCTTGGCGCACCAGTTTGTTTGCTAAGGCTCTTAATTGAAGCTGCAAAGACAAAATCTTTTGATGGCGGCGTTAAATAACGCTACACCTTGAAACAACTCGCAGCGAATTTAAAGTGTTTGCTTTCGTTGAACGTTCGTTGGTTGTTTAAGTTTCCGATTTCATGACTGTTCTAGCTCGAAGTGTCGCCTGAAAAGCACCAGCTCTCAGATCGGTTACGGACAAAAGATCTCATCGAGTAAGTTGAGAGAGTAAAGGATTTTAGACCCACCGAAACGTGTAAAATTTGCAAAGGAATTTTGACGGTATGAGCTTATTTAGGGTAGCACTAATCCATCCGTGTAAAGACTTGTTCTACAAAAGGAGGTAAACTGAATCTGTCGTGAAATCGCTCGTTTTTAGTGTTTTTCTTTTGTGTAAAGAATCAAAAGTATTCTTTCGACCATGCAGAGTGAGTTTAGTTGTGCTTGTTGGAAACTGATTTCTTTGCGAAACAATCGAGGGATCGCCCGTCTCGCGTTTTAAAGGTGCACCACCGAGTTTTCGTTGGCGATGCTCCAGTGAAATTTTCATATGCCGCTTGTTTATGGTCGGCTTTGTCAGTTAAAACCCAATGTTTGGGATCGGCGTCAGTGACTCAAATGCGGGGCAGGGCTTTGCTTTGGATAAGCGATTTAACTCGAGGACATTGCACTCACTTCGTGATCGGTCGGCTTGGCTCATAAAATAAAGGACTTGCAATGTAGAGAAATGTTACTGTGCACGTATGGAAAGTGCAGTTGGGTTGAAACTGCAAATTCTGCATATTTTGACAGTGCTATGCTTAAAACGTAAACGTTGTTTGATCTACCAGTTGCACTGTAAACAGCCTACTGTTTCTTTCTGCACTGAATGAGTTTATTTTTTTTTGTTTGAATCAGTATTTTGGGTCATGATACATTATATCACGAATTAAGTGGTGGGAAGGAAATGTGTCTGAACTAAGTAGAGATGTGCAGAAATTAAGATTTCAATATCCGGCCGAAATCGGAATTACTGTCATATTTTGCTTTACAGCTGCGATTTTCTTCCAAATGCACAGAAAGACTCAAAACGTAACGTAACCAATAACTGATTTTAGCCTATAGCATATTGACTTTCAAATATGGGATTTTGATGACAAATATGAGATTTGGGTAGCAAGGTGATTTAATTTACATGTGTAGGTCTTGTCTATTATGACGTTTCACCGAAACCTTTAACTCAATCTCGTAGTCTTGCTATGTCACAAAAAATCCTGTGAAGTTTATGGTGTGTTCCCCGCTCCTACGATCTACTTCCTACCCAACACTCTAGCGTGAAATATTGTTCGAAAACATAAGTTACAGCCAATCTGATACGAGCGGAAGCACGTAAAGTTTTAACTTAATTTGGAAAAACCCACTGTCGTTCTCACCTACATGAGCATAGTTGTAAAAGCTAAAATGTCCTCGGGTGGTGGTATGCTGGCAGAATACACAGTTGTCGTTCTCAAAAATATTAGAGTTTCAAGAAGCTGGAAGTCGTCTTAAAACAAACACCTTGCAAGAAAGTTCATTCGTACTATCTCATTTTTGGAGAAGTTCGCTTCGATCATCACGAATATCAACTTGTTTCAAGCCCACTACGAAGATTATTATCGCTGACATAGTCGTGGCCTTGTTGCACGGCTTAAGCTTAATTCGCTAAACCATCGAGAAAGGCACTTTTTGCTTTGCCTGATCCGATTATGCAGACATAAAACATAAGATTTTATTGGCGTTGGGACCTTCCAATGGAGATGCTGTGTGCGCACTGACTAGAAAGTTACAGATTTTCTGGTAAACACAACATGTTATAATATTGCTCTTGGTCTTTACGGTAAACGCTGAACCGAGCTGAAAACATAAAAATTGTCACTGGTGATGTTTTCACCCATTTTTACCAAAGCTACTTGCAATGACTGCTATTCAGGCACAGAGCGAGCACTCTCTGTTGCATTGTCCTTATACATCCCGTTTGTTTGCAATACTGCCACTGTATATCCTGCGCAATTCATACGATTCCTTCCAGTTGGTTGGGACAATCCCAGAGGGCCGCTATCCCCACCGTTCGCAAGGATCGTATGTCATAGGGAGTTGCCGCTAACAGCTTTCCTGTTCACGACGTTCTGCTCTGGGCAATATGCTGCGCATGGTGTTTCACGCCGAGCAACTTGAGTTTCAGGGTCGTATCCTGTTACATGTCCGGCCCGATTAGCTCGCGCTTACTGCATATAGTTGCTGCTGCGCAGTTGCATCACTTGCGGGATTGGAATGCTGGAAAGGGTTGCTTCTGGACAGCACTAGTTTGCTCAGCGTGCAGGGAAGTTTGTTTCGAGTTGTAAGCCGTGTTAATTGAAATTCACTTCAAAAGTACTGGAGATGGATAAGCTTAGATTGTATTTGAAAGGTATGTTGGCTTGGGAGGGGCAGGTGCTCGAATTTGCAAGGAGCAAGGTTTTCAGTTTTTACTTATGTATTGTTGGAAACGCCCTTACCCTGATACCTACTGTTAGCCAAGCTCGTCAAATTCGCGCTAACCAGTTGTGGAACTTTCTTCCCAATCATGCCTTTGTCAGGTTGGCAGACTTCGGTGTTCGACAGCGATCGAGGGATTTGCGGATTTTAGGTCATCCGGGTCGTTTTCCACTTCTGCTTAAATGACAAACATTTTCTCTGAAACCTGTGAGCAATCTCTGTCGTTGACAGACTGCTCTTCAAGCGCTTGCGACGGAACATTTTCAGCACAGCGACGATTTTGAGTCAGTCGGCACTGCTTAATCATGCATTATGCGAGGTTTGTGTCAGTGTCGCTTCGGAGATGATCACGTCGTCTCGAGATGACCTTCTATTCGGAACGCGTGAATATGTCACTTTTGAGCGGGTGCAGCATGCTGCAATTAGACTGGCGCCATGTACTTGTGAGATTTGCGTGACGGTTTGCAGTGTGTGTGAAAAGAGTTTTGGAAAGTGTAACACGTGCTAAACAGTCATTGGATTTGACTCTGGTGAAAAAAAACAAGAGTAACTTGAAACACAGGACCTCCGGTACCTCAGACCCGTGTAATAGTGATAATAGGCATTGGCAAGTCGTACCTGCGGCGCACGCACCTTTACGTTTTTCCTTGTATTGCTGTCAGAAGATAAGAATTTCCTGCAACCAATCCGGTAATTCCGTAACGAGTTGGTGCTGAATGCACCGAGTAGGGTAACCGCCTTTGGTCAACTTCGCTTTGTTTTTCAGGTAGTGATGGGCAGAAGATCAGCAGTAACCGAGAATCTTATCTTCTCTCGGCCAGTTCCCAAGCCGACATGGACGAATGGGTAAAAGTCATCAAAAGAGTCATGCTTTCGCCTTTCGGCGGAGGTAGGTGGCAGTGCGTAGATTAAACATGAGGTTTGTGTTCATTTACGATTAAAAAGTGGCAATTAGTAGACAATTGCTCTTCTGTCTCCACAGAGCGTTTGAGTTAAACGATCCGGTCCTCGGCCTTAGTTATAACGTCAAGGAAATATTAGCAAAGCCTTCTCGTTGGTTGACAAAGTTTAGTCCGAGTAGAATATTTTTCAAGTTGGTTAGCGTCAGCAAGGAAAGAACTTACCAGATGCGTGTGTGGCATGCGTACCTTTTACTTTGAGTTAAATTATTGTTCAGGCATATTTGGTCAACGTCTGGACGAAACTCTGCGGTACGACCGGCGATTGGACTCGTCTGGGTGTGGCACGACCTCGACTGGCAGATCTGGGGACAGCGACACTACCGGACGCCGAAAAGCACCGATCATAGTCGAAAGCTGCGTTGAATTCATTCGTGCCAACGGTGGTCTGAATGAAGAAGGTTTATTCCGTCTTCCGGGGCATGCCAACGAAGTGAAAGAATTGCAAGACGCCTACGACAATGGAGAGAGGCCTGTATTTCCTCGGTAAGTGCGTGAGGGATAGACCTCTGCTTGTAATTCAAAGTAGAGGTGACGTGCGTTTGCGTGTTGATTCGTCTTCCCAAGTCGGACGTATTTTATTGTAGAAAAATTTTTTTTCAACGTAGTAATTATTTATTGCGTGTTACCCTTCCTCATCGTGGTTCTTTGAGGGTGGCACCTATGTTACGTTTTTTATGTTTGCATCGCATAAAGGTTTGTCGGAAAGATAGAACATTCATTGCTGGGAAAAGATGCACTTACCTTCCTACCAGCATAGCGTGGGTTGTGTCATGTCTGAATGTAACCATAGATTTCGTTTTCATTTTTGAAGTCAAGTTTCCTGCATGACACACGTTACCGCAGCAAGTACCTTGTGACAAAGTTTGGCTGAATGCCTGTGGATGAAGCATATTATTGCTTACGTAGATGAATTACGTCGTTCTTGGACATTGTTATATCTCTACACAGCACAACTGACATTCACACTGTGGCATCTCTGCTGAAAGGCTATCTCCGCGAACTTCCCGAACCAGTTATACCGTTTGAGCGGTACGACGCACTGATTGGTGCAGCCAAGCTGGCACTTGGCGACGAACCGACCAATCATAGTGAAGGAAACGCCGCATCGCGAAGAGCAACAGAATCGAAAATCATAAAAGAGCAACTAAACCTCTTGCCTCAAGCAAATTTCGACTTGCTGCGGTAAGACTCAGTTTAAAACCCTGCTGTACTGTGAATGCAATGTGTTTATCGTTTTCTGTAAAAACTGACCTCTGACCCTCACGCAATTCAGCTGCTATTATGTATCGATAGCAAGAAATGCCGGTGACCAGTAGCAGTACGGTGTAGCATATGTAGCAATGTGCTCGTGCTGACGCACGGTAAAGATTAAAAAGAAGCACGACACATTGCACAAGTTGTGGAGATTGGCTGACCGAGACAGTCCTGAAGCAAGGATCTACGTCGGACATCCATTTCTAATGCACTTTTTGCTCGCATCTTCCTCGTGATCACCCGTGTGCTTCAGTTCGTCAGTGGTGCTACAGTACATCGCCACGTATGTGGAGTATGGTTTTTGCTACCACGCTTGCACCTTCGCGTAACAACTTGAAAGTAGTTATCAGCAATGCCGCTGGTCTAGTCCGTTTTGCTAAGTCAGTCATATCGTGTAGCTTGATCTGAAGTAGAAATTTACGTTTTGACGAAGAAAGCGATTGACCGAAGGTTGCTTACGCGTCGGTGTACATTAATTCTGCGGTAAGGTGGAACCAAATTTAAATCTGATGTATTTGGATAACAAACAAAAGATCTGTTGGCGACGTGAGTCGTAGTAAGTAATACCAGCGTCCAAATAGGGGGGCTTTACGTTTGTGCGGAGGGGCTTGACATTCCAAATCTGACACAAACTCCACTGATTTACAGTGTTTCATATTTCGATTTGGGGGGCTTGGGGTTTTGTTTGGGGAGGCCAAGCCCACCAAAGCTCCCCGTGGCGACGGGACTGGTCCAAATATTCATTCGCGCTTTTGGTTTTTCAGTCATTTCGAAGATAAACGGTTCGCAAAACTTGTTCCAAACGTTGAAATTTTTGTCATCACTACCGTTTGACCTTTCCAAGCTACCATCGAAACCTTGTGAATATTGCGTCATCGAACACATGACTTTCATGTTTGTCCAATGTTTTTTATTATCAGGTATTTATGCCGTTTCCTAGACGAGGTGCAGTGTCACAGCGCCGACAATAAAATGGACATTTCCAATCTTGCCATGGTTTTTGGACCGAATATAATGAGGTCCAAACGCGACGACCCGCAAACAATGATGACTGACGCTAGTCACGTGCAACACGTCATGCATCAGTTCATCGCTAATCACCGGTGGGTAACGATTGATTAACTCTACCGCACCTTGAATTCAACAGCATCCCAGTGTTGAAGTCAAGGTCGGTGTAAAATACTGTATGGTGCTTAGTCAAACTTGTAACACATGTGTGAGCTTTTGTAACAGCAAATTGCACTGAAATTCGCAGTGATTTCATGAAAATCATCATCGTTGTTTCACGTTCGAGAATGTTTTAACGAATGACCAGTTTGCCACGCGTTCACACACAGTGCTTTATGCTGGATGTGTTAGCACCGTACCTCAAGTTACACGCACTAACGCAATTACTTTTTATATGTGGAAGAAGCAAATTAAAAAGGTTGCCAAGTCACGAAATTTTGATTCCTTACAGCTATGCTGAAATTCAAATTTATTATTCGTTTCAACAAAATGTCTTAATACTTCTGTTGTCCATACTGCAGCTTGGTCAAGGTCATGTATTACCTTGTTACGTCGTGGTGTTTCTGCTGTGGTTGTTAATCATACTGCTTTCTGCATATATTGGGATCTGATACGTTACTTGAAAAATACCAACTATGCGTCAATGTTCGTAGCTCATGCCAGCCTCAAACTCATTTGAATAATTCTATTTTCTGCCGAGGCGTAAGCGATTTCGTTACCTACTAACGCCCCAAAGCTTGGTGGATACCCAAGAAGGGAGATTTTTTACGTTGATTGGTTCTATTTTTGGCCAGAGTTCCCCTTATGGTGGTGATTTTGGAAAGTAGCCTCGGACATGTTCATTTTTGTTGCCCCGTATGCCGTCGCTGAGTCACACGAAAAACGTGAAATTGAAGCTCTGTTTCGTCTCCAGATTGTATTTTCCTGACGACCAGAAGACGACAGCCATACCCAACATGCAGTCCCTCCCAGACGTTGCTATTGGCGCCATGGTCGCCGCTAACGCAGAGCGCTCAGCAACCGAGCAAGTGTTGTCTGCCGACGGTGGCATAGGGACCCTCACTAGCACTGTGTCGCCTCCGGGCACGTTAGCGCAGCGCAACAACACTGACGACAGCGGTACAGGGTCGCTGGGCCCAACCCCGGAAAACACTTCGAAACGTGTTCCGCCCGCGCAGTTCCCTGCGTCACCGCCTCGCAATAAGCCCAACAAGCCTGCGAGGCGAAAGGTCAGCATGCAAACAGCCGGTAATAGATCGGAACTGTCCGTGGAAGACATTGGTTCGACACAGCGAAGGTCGCTGTATGATAATGTTACCGTCTCTTCGAGTGCCAGCAATGACGCGATTCCACCCAACGGCGTCGCCCCGCAGCATGACCGCAGATGGTGCTGGAGCAACGAAAGCGAACCCAGTGATGCTTCCGGTTCCGTGTCTGGTTCAACAACGCAAGAATCGTACTACGTCAACAATCGCAGCACTCCTGCTGTCTCCTGTGCATCGCCACGGTCATCCACAAACGCCGTGGCAGGAAGTGTTGGTACGCGGGAATCCTACAACTCGAATGCGGCTATTTCCATGCAGCTGTCCCGAAGTAACGGCAAGCGTCGTGACTCGCACAAGGGATCGCAAGAAAATGGATGCAATTCAGACAATGAGTCAAATACAGAGTCAGTTGTGGCCGATGATCGCGCTTTTTCAACTTTGTCCAGTCATCGCGACAGCGTTGACTACGACCAGCGTGGACATCGCGACGGTCATCGTTCGTCGATGACTTCACTGCAGCTCGATCAAAGGAAGTCTGCCCTTGATGTGATGTCAGCGGGTAACCGCTTGTCTACCGGAAGTGATGTCTCGTCAACGTCATCGTTGCAGGGTGCACCTCCAGTTCCGTCGCGGCCTCATCGGAAGATCAAGAGAGCCGGAGGTGGGCCGGTAAGTGAGGAGGTTGGGGATCAAACCAGAACATACAATGTATCGGTTATGTGCGTTTCGCTGACAGCAGTTGTGTTGCACAAATGATGCGTTCGTAATGTCCCTGTAAAGGTTAAGGGTAAGTCATTCTCCACACAAAAACTCGGAAAGACAAAGTTTATATAGCCGTGGTGATGGTTTCTTCCCGCCGCTATTGCAGTCAAACAATTTTAGGCCTTTTCCGCGTTCATTTGGAAGAACCAAATGTTGTCGCTATTTTGGTGCAGTTCTCAGAAAACTTATATCCCAGTCAGTATCTCCGGACTCCGTGTTCTGATATTATAAAAGACGGCCTAAGAAAGCACTGCTGTAGATAGTGGCGGCGGCACTCAATTGCATTATTTTCTCGCGAAAAATGCGCAAAATCCATGTTTACTTCTCGATTTTAATTGCTTGTTTCCCGCAAAATGTGTAATACTCTGAAAATTTAGGAATTTCTCACATTTCCACAAACTGCAAATGCCACGTTTAATTCTCAGTTGATGAACGTATCACGCATGATATTCCGCCAATGTACGGAAAGAAATACAAAAACTCGAACATTCTTCAATCCTGTACGATTCGTTATGTTTCGCAGGCCGCAAGCAGTCCGAGAAACTCGCGCGCCGAGACTGACGTCACTTCCATCAGCGCTGGACGCGAAGCGAACTCGGATCGATCGTCGCAGGTCGTGGGATCAGCGGCAAACAGTGTGTTTAGTTCCGGCCAGCACTCGCTCACTTACAAAGAATTGGAAGAGCAAGTCAAGTTTCTTCAGGTATGAAGCGCGCCACGTGCGTGGGATGCGGATCAACTCCTCTTCGATGCATCTGAGTGACTCGGTGCTTGATTTTGAATTTGTTGATACCTGTAGTGGTTAAGACCGGGCCATACCGCGGAAGAAGCGATCGGGAGCCTGTTCGGAACAATTCCTTTGCAAGCACTGACTCCGGCTTGCGTTGCTGCTCGACTGGGGCGGATTAAGGTTGTATGAGGTCCCTGACTGATACTTAGATAGGGACCCTTTCTTTATATACCAACTTGAGGATTGGGGGCACCTGGCTGTAGCCCAGTCAGCTCTCCCCTTAATCCGCTACTGCTGCTCAATTTAGCCGTTGTTTGAATGACAAAAGATTTCTCGCGTTGCTATCGATATTCCTAGTGGTGTTGAAAACCACAAATTGCGTGACAGCATCGTGAGTTTTGTTACGTCAGGAACGCCGAGTAAACCTTTCACGAAGTTTTTAAGACGGGTAAGTTGCACAGTCAAGGATCGCACGCGAGTTCAATTCATTTTTACGACATGTTGAAAACGGAACTTTGTTTGAACTAAACATCTGTTCAACTATTTCATCGGTCGTTGTTAACAAACGCTGCAACGAGCATCGTCACGTGACTTACACCGTTACTTTCGTTTGCGTTGTCATACAACGACGCAGCCGGCCAGCGCAGAGGGGAAGTTATGTGCGTTACGGGTGAATAAAGATGTGGTTCGATGGCGTTTTTCCTCCAATGTCGAAAGTGAAGGAAACGAAGTAGTGTCCAAACTAGAAAAAACATACCGCGATAACGAGGGTGATTTCCAATTGGGCATGAAATACGACCTTATAAAAGTTAACCACAGCCTTGAATTGGATAATTTTTTACGAGACCGTCGATGAACAGCGCTGTTGTCCGATGCTGAATAGTGCGTCATTACCGATGGCTGGCGGCTTCTTCAGCGAAAACGCGGTGTCGAGACTTGTTGCGTGAGGATGAAAATGGCCGAACATACGCACAAAAAGCTCAAGCTGGTAGACACAGAGGAAAACTTGGAACTGCAGGGCTAGCTACAAGACCGAATCAACGGTTCGGATAGACAAATGTTCTGTTTTAACGGGAGTTGTTTAGTGTTACTGAAGCGTGGTCATCGACATAAGGGGTTTGTCCGTAAGTTTAGTTCCTGTGAAGTGAAAAAACTTGGCAAATTGTTGCTAAAGGCGTCCACAATAACAAAAAGGCTAGACGAAACAATTCCGTTTGTGTGCTTTTGGCAAACCAGACGTTTTAAAGTATTAGCGCTTGACTGGACGCGTTGCACCGTGACTTCGTCCTTTTGGTAAAAAATTACTCTTGTTTATTGGTGGTTTTATAGTCTATTGACAAAACTGTTGCCTTGTTCCAGGAAGAGCTGCGCAAACAAAGGGTGGAACACGAGAAGCGTTCGCGCATGCTAGAAGAGCATTACATCATGAAGATGAAGAACTCTTCAGCGGGTTATTCGCCGTTCTCCGCCGGCGCCAGCTTTTCTGCTTATCCCGCGCCTTACTCGCCAACCTCGCTTGTAGGTTCCGAAGACTTTGCAAAGTCGCCCTTCGCTCGCAGTGAAGGTAGGGATTTTGTGACTCTTTGCAGAGCGTCGCACCTAGCTCTGCAAAAGCTGTTCGCTGTCGGAAAAACAAGTTACCGGCCATTAACTTTCGAACACGCTGCTGTACTTCGCCAGGCTCGTTAACTTTTACAGTTGACTTATTTGGAACTGAACGTAGCGCTTGAATCCCATGCGCTTGACTTTTCCCGGCTGAGCAATCGCCAGTTCACATTCTGCAACATTTGCCTCTTTAACCCGATTGCCCTTGACACTTCTAACAGTTCTTCGGTTCAGGTTCTGTCACCGATTCCAACGATCCGGCTCTTTCCAGACGTAGTGGCAGCATCGATTCGACGGCTGAACTCAGGTAAGTGATCTGCATCAAATATCTCCGACAATTCGGTGTTTTGTAGTTGACTTTATACGTCCTGCATTTGAGGTTGAAGTCTCATAGAGAATGCTAATTGTCGTTCAGAATTTAAACTAATTTCGAGTTTTTTCGAACGTGTCAGAAACGCAAAACAGGAATGTAATTCATTAGCAAGTGCGCAAAGGTGTGCTTCGAACAACGAGCTCTAGAACATGCACTCCGAACTCCCACGTCCTGTTTTAGAACCAGCACAACAGTGCAGGGCCTTATTGGTGTTAGGCTCATGCCCTCTGCCATAGAAATCTTTCCACTGCGTCGGAAATGTCTTGTGCTGTTGAAGGTAGGGTATTTCCTGCTTAACCAACCTGTGATCCATATAAATCGTTGCATCATCATGGTTCAGACGACTCGCAGGAGTAGCAGCAGCTAAAGTTAGAAACGATTCCGCGTCGGTTGCATATTATTATGTTAAAGAGGCTAATAAAGTAGCATTCAGGTATGCGGAGGAGGTGAAGAAGCACGCCATGACCAAGATCCGCTTGCGCAACGCTGAACGGGGCTTACAGCAAGCCGAAGAACGCAACCGACAGCTCCAGAAAGAAATGGAGGATTTTTTCCAAACGTTTGGATGGTACGTATGAAATGCATCGCATGTCATTTTCCACTGCGGTGGTCACTGGAAACTTGAAAACCTGGTCCACTCGGTGTATATTTATCCCCCCAGGCTGCTCAAAAAAGAACGTTTGCTGCTTTCACAGTTAAAGCAGATTCACAAGCATAGGCGTAGCCAGGAGGCCATGCCCCCCAATTTTTGACGTACTTAGTCATTTTGTGCTTTGAGAAGCGGCGTCCCAAACAAAAATGCTGTTGCTCGCTTAAAGTCAAACATTTTTCCCAAAAAAAATTTTTTTGTCCCCTCAGAATTTTGGGCTGGCAACGCCACTGTTCAAATGCAGTTTTTCTGCTGCGATGCCAAAAACACATCGTTGTCGAAATCTTTTCGTGTTAATCCACTGTGGTTGATAGTTTTGTTTCAATTGTTGATGTTTGTCGCAGCCTCATGGATAGAAGCCCTGGAACGTCATAATGGAAAGGTGACGTGTTCTCGTCCACGGCTCGAACTCGGGCGTCGAGGAATCGCGAGCCTCTGTCACTTACTGCCGCGTGAACAACCGTCCCAACCACGTGCTATTGAATTATGTGCAATCGCCTTCTTGTTTACCTTTGCATACCGGGCTCCCACGTTCCTGAGCTTCCGTGTTGTTCAGCTGGTGGTCTGTCACTGGATTTTTGTTTTGTCTCCCACCCATGCTTTTCTCAGATCGACATCGTGCCTCTTGAGACAACAGCAACTTCCGCGGCAACGCCAGTCCGTGTTGTGCAGCGACCTTTCCTTTTAGTGCAGCGACCTTTCCTAGCTTTTCAACAAATCTGAAAGTGAAGCGACCTTTCCTAGCTTTTCAACAAATCTGACACCGACGGGAAATTTTTCCCAAACTTTTTCCTTGATTGCAATTCATGACATAGTTGTTGTTTGTGGTGCGAGCTCCCCTATCCTACCCATTCCTGCAATCAACCTTACCTGCTACAACTTCATGTTCGCGCTTTGCGTTTTCAAGATTGAAACGCAACATCATTGAATATGGCCAGCCAGCACCCTTGTTTCAGTTTTGAAAAAGGTGGCTGCCATCTACGCTAAAATATGAAGTTTACTTTCAAATTGCACTTAATTTTATTACTTTTGCTGTAGAATTAAAAAAATCGCTAATTTGATCGCTGCCCTTTCTACCCTTTGCGTTTTACCCAGGATAAGGTCTTCTACCAAACAAACCTTTTTGAGTTGTTCAGAAATATCATAGCTTGGTGCCTCTTGTGAAAAAAATAGGCGCGATCCAAACAGATTCAACAAAATCGTTGAAGAATGGCGGGAGATCGAAAACAAACCGCAAGTGGGTTTCTTCAACGCGCGCAGTGTCCTGCTTCTCGTGCGAAAACGAGATCGACGCTGAATAACTGGCGACAGATCTACCACTCGGACGTTCAAAGCAAGCTCGACGGAAGCTAAACCTGCTCTAAGCGGAAAACCTCGCTCGTGCCTGGCAATACGAAACGTGGCTCGTGTTTTTTTCTCGTATATTTGCACGGTAACGTTAAATCATATTTTTCGTTTCGTCGCAGTCATGCGTCTTTTCCACCCACAACAGCGCGCGCGCTTTTCCGACCATGACGCCACTGCGCTCGCAAGCTGAAGCGTGATGGCCGGTCTGAGCCGACGTTCAGCGACATTCCTTTCCATGTATGCTACACACGAAAATCATTAACATGTTATTTCCGTTTCGTTTAGTAGCCACAAGCGTTGCTTAGGCGTTTTTGTTCAGTAGCTATACAATCGTTGCTTTGCCCGTAATTTTGTTGACGCCTTTAACAGCCCCTCAGTGTGCATGGCAGATGAAAACAACTGTGATTTGCCGGCTTCGCGCGCGGACCTGTCATTCATATTCGAACGCGGCCAGGACGTTTTTCATACTGTGAACATGGCCAACCGTCGTCTTGAGCAGACCATAAACAAGACGCCATACCACTGCGACTTTATAAAAGTTTTGCTGTGACAGTGTTTCGCTTCTGTTTTTCTTGATTTTTCATCTCTTTACTATTCATTTCAATAAACGTTTCCGCACCAGATTCCGTGATACGGTTTGTGAATTCTATGTGCTAGGCGCGGGGACCTAGTTTAGGGGGGGGTATGTCCCCCCCAACATTTTGCGATAAAAAGTAATATAGTTGTGCAAATTTTATGTTACTTTGCTGTTGGAAACGTTTCCCCAGCATAAAACCAGGGAATAA
>JGI24159J19872_10000071_pt1 | contig 55035 bp, 29 predicted proteins | sample Ectturendosymbi4_FD_19872 | JGI IMG/M metagenome (IMG submission 19872) | reverse complement strand
GTTGTATAGTGTTTAAGTTTGGATAGAATTCCACAGGCTCTTGATAGTTGAGTTTTTACTCTTTGTACATGAGGTTTCCAGCTTAACTTGAAATCTGCGCTAATTCCAAAAAATATGCAAGTAGGTTTGCAGAAAGTCTTCCTATATATATATTGTGAGCATCTAACTTAAACAGCACGTTTTTGAAAACAGGCGTTTTTTGGGAAACAAACCAATGCACATCATCTTATAAGGACGAGCTTTTAACTTTCCAAGCTCTTTCATCGTCCTACTAATGCAAGGATTGCGTCCTCATAGTAATAAACGAACTGTCAGCAAAAGCTTACCGCTGCCACAGGACTTGATTATTTCATTGTATTGTGTGGTTCTATTATCCTCATCCTGTAAAGTTGGACAAACGATATACTGCAATACGAACATTTTCATGACTTGCGCTGACTACGACTGACACTGGTAAGAACTCGTAGGTCTACGTGTCTCCATGATTCGAAGCTCAAATCACAATTTGAACCATTTTGTGAACGTCCAATGATGCAATTAATGATTTTGTTAATCTTTTTAGAGTCTTGTTAAGTGTGACTGAAGTGTTGAGTTGCTGTTGATATTAGTGACAATGACAGTTTTAAATATCAAGAAACCTTGAAAGTCCTGACACTGACAGCCCCTTCTGCGATCTCTGTTGCCCTCTGAACATAGCGGATCTAAAGCTGAAGCTACCTACTTGTGGATGGAGTTACATCTACTTGTGTGTTATAGTTTTGCCTGGGATATTTAAGGAAACATGGATTTTGGAGTTGTATGCATTACCTTCCTCACTATTCATTACTTCGGGATACCAGCAGGTACGCCTAAAGTTAAGACTGTTTGTGACTTTGGCGTGAATGATTTTTAAAGAATCTTTCAGATTGTGGTGCACTTTATAATAACAATTTCTGCAAAACCAAGTTCTTATCAAGATTTTTGCGAAGAGATTTAAGAGTCTTGTTTTTGCGCTCCCAGAAAGAGCCTTTTATGTCAGGGGAAATCTAACAATGAAAAAAAAACAAATTCTGGTTTTTCGCACTCTGTTTCTTTGTTTGTTGAGCCGCACACGACCAACGACTGTGGTGAAGTCTTGGAAATCGAACGATTTTACCGCATTTATTCGATTATCGAGCAGACAAAAACGAAGACAGCCGACGCCTACAGCGATTAGGTGTTGTTGGCCATATGTCACTGGAAGACGTTTCGCAGAAAAGGAAATGGGTGATGTTGCTTGCAGTCACCCTTATTTTGCAAAGTGCTAATCCGTCTTACCCTTTTGAGAGGAGCTGAACAACCTTTGACATTGGAACGAGCCTTGGACCCGTTGTGGAATTTAGGGGCAGCTACGTTTCTTGCAAAATTTCCATCCATTTCCGCTTGCCCTAAAATTAGACTAGCGAAATAAGAAGTTTGTATCATTTGAAAAATATTTTACTTCTAAGGGGAGTATACCTGTTTTTGGCCCTATCCAAACCAATGTTTTTTCTTGAACATTGCTCCCTCTAAATGCAAAAGCAAGAAATAGAAGGTTTCTGCTCAGAAGGTAGCAAGGCGCAGTTTATTAAAAGTAGATCTCAAGTTTCTGCGCAACTTCCTGCCCAGCAAAACAGCAACAAGAGTTAACTTTTTTCACACGCAAGTCTGGCGGGAGCGGTTTCTTTATTGTTTTATGTACTGCTGGTGGAGTAATAGAAAGCTGTGCTGTAAATTCGGGATGATTCTTTAAAATCAGTACACTCGGTGATGTGTTTGATTTTGCGTTGTTCGAACAATCAGCCATTTTAGTGCCACTGTTGATTGCTGTTGATGCACACACCTCAGACATTTGCAAAGACGTCTAACGTGGTAACAAAAAGTTTGGTGCATGTTTTACCATGTGCTACTGCTAGAACGATTGCAGTTATCATNTCTGAGCAAAAACATGTAGTTTTCCTNCTGTGCGATATGATCTTCCGANTTCGCGATTGGGGATTTTGATCCCATATCGCTAACTAAATTTGTGTTTCAGCCTAGTAAAATATAGTAACTTTGCTTGTATTGAACGTTGGCNCTTACCAGCTTGTNTGTGTCTTGTGACTGAGAAAATAATTGGTTACACAAATACGTTCCTTACACAAAACACAGCAACGTTTGAATATAGTAACTTTACTTTTAAATAACACGCAATAACGGAGCAATCAGTTCCACATCAAGAAAGGGTTTTATGATCTTAAAGCGAAAATGGTACATGTGAAGTATAAAAAATTCTAATTGGTAAATGATGCACTACCCGTCTGTCAAGCTACATGCGTCTCGTAACTTGCTAATAGTGGGTTTTTGGCCGGGATTGTCCGCATGTTAGTTGTATTTCAACGAGATCGAGTTTCAACTGGTGCGTTGTCACCTGCCTGTTCATATTCAACAGGATCAAGAGGAATCTTTCACACCGCTATAATCAATGGACCATATAATTCGAAGGCTGACGTTTTCAGCTGTAGCACATTTAATGCTGTGCAGAACAATAACTCCTGAAAATCATTTGTGCCTTTCATGGCAAAGAGAAGGCGGAGACTTTTGAAAACAGATGAAGGTTGCTTGCTGTAGAAAAAAGGTTTAATAAGAGCATTTACGGTTACCGGAGGCAAAATAGTAAAACGTTTTGCATGCTTGAGTGAGATCTTAAGCGGGTAGTCCGTGACGCATGATCTGCCGTCCACGTGTTTAGCTGCACCACCTGGTACTAACCAGCAATTTTGTGGGGCTTTCAGAAAACACGAAATTTTCTCAAAACTCACTCAAGAATCCATTCGAAATTTTTTACAGCGAACTGCTTGTCCGAGGGCGAGACTATTTTCAGTATTTGATATGAAGAAAAATATTTTCTCCTACGGAATGTTTTTGCAAAATTGGGATCGATATAATATTTTCCTCTACAGCCGTAGTAATCATCACATGGTTTTCCGCATTGTTCTCTCCGATTGCGTGTTTTTTGCGATGCGCTTTTTCGCCGTACGGTTTTGCGTGGTGCGCAATCACGATATTATCGACGCTGTCCACTTTGCTGGTGCCCATCCTTCCTGCACCTTTTTTTGCAAGCTCTGCAAGATGTTTCATACAAATAAAAACGCGTTTTAAATCAAAGACACAGAGCATTTTACAGTGTTGCCACTTATCCTGAGCTCGCTGTACATTATACCATTTTTGAATCTTGTACATGCGCGCGAGTTTTCGTTATCACTCTTCATTAGTTCGCTATTTTGCTTTGATGGATAAACTACGTCTACTAATAATTGTCATCCCTGAAGAATAAGCAGTTTCAGATGAAAATCTGTTTGGATTAATTTACGCTACCGAATGATCTTTGGTGTACTGTCAGGCAAGCGACTTGTTACTATCTGTAATTACGAACGTAAGAAACGAGCAGCGTGCACGAGTCGCTCTCATCGATTTGTCGTAAAATTCAACGATGCTTGGCGGAGCTCGACAGAAAAAGATGCTCGTAATGAGAGCTGTCTATAGAGAAGCAATTGCTGGATTAACGCTGCGGCAGTGGCGTTCGATCTTTGGCATCAATTATTCAAACCATGCGGCCACTGGGTTTTGTTGAAAGCTGAAACCCTTGTTACGGCAGAACTTTAAACCAGTATTTTTTCCCAAATCTTGGCTAACTTGATTTTTCAGCAACCAAAGCATTTTTGGTCAGGTACTTTAGAGCTCATCCTCCGCTTACATTCTTCATTCTCAAATAATTTCGTAGGCTTAATTAAAGAATCAACACGTGATTCTGATAATGAAATTATCGACTTTTTGAGCCAGCGGGCCATCCTAAGCAATATGCCACTGTGTAAAAGCCTAGTTTCATTTAGAGTGCCACGGTGTACATTGACGGTGGAGATGACGATCGTGATTTCACGTCAACTTCCGTGGTCGGTGAGTTTTCGTGGAATATGTACATTGCCCGCCCGGCTTGTTTACACTGCACTGCGACGCTACGGTTGCTGAAGAGCTCTTGACGTTTTTGTGACCTGTCTCGAAGGAATACTTACACTTTTTGATGTTCTGGCCATGCGACAGGTATAACAACCAAACAAATAACTGCCTGTTGGTAGTTCTCGTGTCTGTTGATTTTGTTCTGACGTTTGTTTTTGTTGTTCACATTCTTCCGATGTTGAGAGCAATAGTTTTACGCATTGGGAATTGTAGTTCGTAAATGTTGCACTCATTTAGCATTTCTGAAAGCCTCCTGAAAGACATTTCTTCTGTAACTTTTTCTTCAAAGAGGACCGAAAAGAATTTTTACTTTCTCACAAATGTTGACAAACGAACTCTGTCACGAAGTGAGCAATTAACTTCGTGCTTTCCTCCAGCGTTATGATTGCCCAAAGCCTTGAACAATAACCACCAGGCGTCTGACAAGCACTTGAGTCTCAGCCCAATGGTTTGTTCTCATAACTCACAGTACGCCGACCACCAAACAAATGCGACTGGTTTAGTTTTTCGGTAAAACATTCCCTTCCCTTTCGCTTTTCCAGTTGCTTAGAAAGATTTTGTTCCAGTTAGACTTGACTTCCGATGAAAAGCATCCTTATTTTATCAGTCCGCCATAAGTTCAAGCCCAGGTTTTCGGTGCAAACAATGAACCATGCAGTGCGGAAAATAGCGAGATTTTGTACGCACGTTGTCGTTTCCGCTTGCCTGGTGGCAATCGGTCCAAGTTGACTTTAAAACCTGCAGGCAGTAGTAGGCAGAGTCAAGGTCTACTGCTTGGCGACTAAAATTTCACTGGAACATTTCACGCATGGCTTTTCATTCGTTCAAAACTGCAAGTAATTTAAAATAGTTAACGCCGTCTTTTTATTCATGTACTTCAATAACGGCTACGGCAAATCGGAGCGAAAGGCCCTGTGTCTTGTCAATATATACCGGCAAAGTTGTTTGCAAGAACGTGCTTGGATCAGCTTCTAATTTGTGCAGTTTAGAGGTGACGAATCAGCTTCACAGATTGCGCAAATCTTGCTTTGATTTTGTGTGGCACTTCTTGGAGGACAAGTGGTCTTGGTGGTGCTGAAAAAGTTGGATTGTGTGCAGTGATGAAACAACTACTATTCGTACATTTTATTTTGACAGTAAATATTGGCGGTAGACTGTTATAAAACTTTCTACATCCAAGCGCAACTTACAAAGATTACGGTGTTTCTTTGAAGGTCTTTCTTTCTCGTTCCCGGCTCAGTTTAATGACAACATTATAATTTCCAGCGTATAATATGATGAAAATTCTTTGTGATCTGCTTGCTTGCCCTTAATATTAACCATTCTACACAGCCATCGATATTCGTTTTGATGGATTTAACTATACTTATTCCGTTGTAACACTCATACGATTCTGCTGAATACTTGGCACAGAACTTGTGGGATGGACTTGCTGGCAAGGCGGTGTTCTTTCGCTTAGAAACGGTTCGTACTTGGCCCAAGTCATTCAGGTGGCTAAGCGCCGCTGACTTGCGCAAATGATTTTGTTGTAAGCCAGAGTTTGCTTTGAAACTAGCTTCAGGTCACATAGATATTTGCAACTGGCCCGTAACTGTAACAAAGTCACACCGACGTGCTGTCGAAGGTTTCTGGTGACTTGGAAGAACAACGAAAGTTGACTTTACGCCGTGCGTTTCATTACATGCCTGATTTGAAAACACTCGTCTTACAACAAAAAAAGTGAGTGATGCCACTCTACGGCTGTGATGGGCGCACTTGAAATTACTTTTATTTATTATTAATACTGATTAATAAACGCGAGCGATGGTGCTGGGTGTGAATATAGACTCAAAAAAAAACATTGGGACCAGGTCAAGCGTACGCGAGCGGGAGTGGCTTGCGACGGCGTCTCTTGTAAATCATCAGGCATTGAAGTTCAAAGCTGCGCCTGGCTGTGAAATCGCGTCAATCATTTGTAATTATTTAACATCAAAATTTTTTTTCAAACTCGTAAAGTTTTGGTCGTCTGGTCATCATGGTCAGCAAAACGACAAGCGACAGCATTCAAGAAACTGAACAAATTCCTGGTTTTATGCCACCATGTTGGTTTGCGACTGCACCAATAGTTGTGAAATCACGTGCAGAGGTATTTCTAGCTTGAAGAGTCCATTTGCAGTAGTAAAAAAGAGGACAGCAGGTGAGCAGGAGCAAGCGGTTAATTGGGAAGCAGCCTAGGGGTCACCTTAAAAAAACGAGATCCAAGGCCGTGACGTTTCCTTGCTAGAATCGCTTCTGACTGGATGTTGCTATGGGCAAAATCTTTTCGTGACATGGATCAGTGGACTGTTTCTGCACATACCTTTCTTGGAACGGTCTAAAAAAATCAGTATTGAACGAGGTAAGTTTCATGAAACTGGCCGAACATTATTGACAATAACAATAACAGAACCGGTGAAAGCAGTGTCGTTGTTATGTTTTACCAAAATTTCTAAGTATAATACAGGACCTTGGGCATAACCATCAGTTAGTCAGAAGAGTTCAGAAATGTCTACGGCACACAGGGATTCATATCGTCCATCCAAAAAATATAAAGTTAGCCTTTACGATGAGACGGACTAAAAGTCCAGATCAAATTTTTGTTTTTTCCCATATTTAAAAAATGGCACAACTTATGCTCTGAATTTCATGTTGTCCGTATTGCAATGTTTCTTTTTGGAGCATATTTTTTGATTGTTCAATTAGCGTCAGCTTTCCTTGTAAGCAGTAATTGCGTTCATCACGCTTCGACGTGCAAACGAATTTTGAATTTTGTCCGATTTCGGTTTGCTTTTCGATTTTTCAATGATTTTTTTGTCGATGTGTTTCAAGACGATGAAACATTCTCGGAAGCGCATTGTCATGACACATGAACTCACCTGCACGACGTCGTTCGATGCGACTACTTTCACAGAAAAGTCAGTTCGAATAACTCGATTCACCAGTTTTCATTGTTTATCGCCAGTGGAGTGGTCCTTTTAGGATGCTGGTATTTATTACCTTTTGCCAACATCGTTGGTGTATTCACTTCTAAGTTTCGACGTTTGCCGATATATATGTCAATAGACAATCTGCTTTCAAGAAAGGAAGCGCACAAAAGATCATTTGCGCTCTTCGAACAAAGAAGCGGAACCGGGTTCTGTGTAAAAGTTCCAATTTGTGCATCTTTGTCCGTAACGGCTATTAGATGTTGTTCCTTTCGGACAATGGTGTCATTATAACCACCAGGTGCTAGGAAGGGCACGCTTCGTGACATTTTGAGTATGCATATGTTCTTTAAAACGTGCTTATGGTCATTCAGTCTATTTTTTGATTTTGAAAGAGTCAATCATGCTTCCGCTTGTAAAAGTTCTGTCTGGCTAACGAAACTTATTGTTCTCGTGAAGTTCTTAGTCTTCAAAGGATTTCAATTGTAAAACTTTGTGATAAAATAACTACCATGAAGCAGTTCTTACATAGAGTCTGTTAAATATGGAGAATCCCATTGTGTCCTGTGACCATCCGCGCTGGTGCGTAACAGCGCTGACCGCAGCAAGGGCTCCAAACCAGCACTGGGTGCTTGACGTGCTCGGTTGTTTGGAATTCAGTCCACTTTTTTCATTTTATTGTATGTCGCAAAAGTCTCTCTGCTGTTTTGTTATTGGCGAGAAAAAATAAGTTGAATGAAGTCTTGAATTTTTGTTTTTTTCATTCGTCTGTGATATTTTAGCTGAAAGTGAACTGTTGTTACATCTTTTGTACCAATTTAACTGTGGTACAACCGGGACAAATCATACTGAAAGGGTTTCGTATTGCGTATGTTTTGCGATAACAACCAGTGTACGGTTAGAAGTTTATGGGAACATTTAAAAAAAATTTCTGCTGACAAAAAGGCTGCAAACCTTGTCCCCAAGTTAAAATGACAGCCCATTCTCATCTCAACTGCTCCAGCTTCGTTTCTTGTTGAATCACGATAGTATGTGTCAAATAGGCAGCAAGTGTCTGGACAAAAAAACAGTTTTTAGTTAGGGTATAAGATTGAAAGATTTTAATTTTATGATAGAAATTTCACTTCGGGAACTACATGCACAATTATATTTGTATTGCGCTTGCTATTTTTACGTGCGGCAGACAATCAGTAAAGCGATAATCGTAAAACGCCATGACGAAAGTTTGGCGTCTTACGAATTTGTGAAATGCTCTTCGTAACAACCTGTGACGACCGTTTTCGAACAGTCTATTGCTTGTATACTAGCATGATTTCATGCCACATTAACAAAATTTAATTGTGTACCAGCAACGGATGCACTCCCCGCACACTGTTCGGGTTGGCAACATTGCGGTTTTGCAACTTGTCGAAAACAACGTGTATGTAAGCGCGGTTACTAGCGCACTGCAATCATAGAACGTTTCCTTGTTTTAAGGTTGTAGCGCTGTTCCAAAAGAAGAAAGTCTTCCCCAACTTCCTAAACCAGCCGCAAGAAAATCAAACGCACTNAAACCGCCNGTGATAATAGAGCAACCTTCAAATATCTTGTCAATGCCATCTGACACAAACAAGCGATTATACTGTCGTGTGGAAGGTAATCCACCACCAACCATAAGCTGGCTCAAAGATGGAATGCCATTAAGAAACGCTGAAGGTGAGTATATAGTGACGGGATTCCCCACATACAAAACAAGACTTTGGGACCTATTTGTAACTGGTGAAGCAAACTGAAGGCTGTGATGAGTAAATGGTACTGTGTCCATTTAAACTGGGAGTTCACGGCGACTAAGTGAGCCACAGTTGCACTCCTTGTATGCAGTAAGAGCGTTTATTTTACCTACTTCTCCAAGGAGCGACTGCTTCGCCATTTCAAGCATACTCATACGGCAACCCATTAATCTGGGAAAAGAACAGAAATTTTATTCAACTTTTTATAGTTTTGTCCACCTTTACGTTTCTCTATTAATTTTGCCCGTATTTTTTCAGTAATTCCCACCTTTTGCCAATGTCATCCTCCCATCTTTGCCCTACTTTAAAGCAATTTCATGTACGTTTCAAAAACACTTTTTGCAATAGTTTGCAACAGGGTTGCCAGATTGGCTTTTTTGACGCTAAATGTGGTAAATTTGGCTTTTTTCAGAGGCAGTTGGCGTCATAAAAAACTGTTTGGCTTTTTGGCTTTTTCGTTTCAATATTTGTTTTTTTTTGGAGGCAGTTGGCACATACTATCAGACTGGTGTTTTGGATTTTTAAATGTCTTGCTGAAAATTGTTATTAGGCTTTTTTAAACAGTGCTTGGTGTATTTTCTTAAAAGTTATCTGGAAACCCATAAAAGAATAAAGTTGTGGCATATCTAGCAACCGATAATTAAATGCCGAAAGTTCGAGTGGAAACACTAGAAAATGTGGAAGATGAAGATTTGGAATTGTTCCTGTAGAGTGTAGAGGCAATGCTACAACATTTTTCTTCTAAAATGTCCTACAACTAATAAAAAACTTTTAATTTCATGTTTATTTAACAATTTGGCTTTTTTTCACCCGGTTTGGCTTTTTTTCAGACGTGGTTTGGCTTTTTTTCTCGAGAGATATCTGGCAACCCTGGTTTGCAAGGCTTTTAGAAACGTCTGCCTATCACGCGTTTTTTAAACTTCTTATGCCAAATTTTTAATTATCTTCCGCGTAAAGGCGTTTTTTTCACTTGCTGCCCGTCTCGTTCGGCGATGTTTTTGCTAGGATTCTGCCTTTCGCAGTTGACGCCTAGCGCGTAATAGAAAATCACAAATAAACAAAGTTTACATATTTTCAAAGCGTCGGACAAGGGTTCTGTCTTCTGTACTACATTCAAGAAAGCTTCCTGCATTAATTTCAATACAACAGACTTGATTGTGGTGACAGCTTAATTTTCTTCATTTTCAATTCCTGACGATGATTACCACCAACGTTTAATTTCTGCTTTGGTGCAAATGGTAATTCTCAAGGAGAACACTATTTTCCGGTGCAAGTGTGGATATTTTACGTAGTTATCTTCAAAATGTCAAGTAAAACACTAAGTTACCCCTGAACATGATAAAGATGCCGTGTGTGCAAAAATTTTAAACATTCTGAAATTGCATGGATTGCAAATCATGGAAAGAGGCTCTTTCAAAAATATGTGACTGAAAACTTTTGCGCAGACAAAATATGTGAGTTTCACATGAGTTACAACGTTGACAAAACGCTTTTCTCAGTTGTTGGGGAACCTACCTGAAAGTAACTGAGAAACTCTCACGTGGACTACCATTCTGTACACTGCATGAGACAAGAAGCTCAGTTTAATGCGAGATTTTCTATGTAAAACAGCAAAGCGTAATCTTAACATACTTTTGATAAACGAACTTGAGTGTTTTGAACAACACGCAGCAGACCTTCCACGTAAAGACACGCCCAGAGCTCTTGCCAATCCTTGCGATGCTAACATAGATGTTTTTGCCAATAGACCTTTTCCAGCCTGCTTCTGCGCTCATGGTAACTTGAACTGCGTCACTAACATAAAACCCTAATGCGATTTGCCCAATCTTTTGTGAACATTTCCTAAAAACTAGCTTTATGCACTGCTGCACTTTGAAATGAAGATAATACACGTTAACATCTCTAATCGTTGTAGCGAACCCAGCGACATCAGCATACCTCTCAGGAAGGTATGCTCGTATAGGTCCTTCACGACTATGTGCGGGCGGTGGCTCCAAGCGCATTTTCATGCTGATGCTTGTTTGACGAGTGAAGCTTTCTTTATCTTTTGTGACAGTTTCGGGTTTGGTGGAACTTTCTGGTTCATTACTTTTCATGCAAGTCCGCAGTAAAGGCAAAGAACAAAACACTGGAACGTATCAGTGCATCGCAAAGAACAGTGTGGGAACTGCCAGAAGTCATAACGTCACGGTGCAAGTCGCAAGTAAGCATTTATCATCATCATTCATGGTGTTATTGCAGCAAAGCTGGAAAAAGGCCGAGGTGTGTTGTTTCTGATTTGTTTGCTGTTGCTAGTTCGCCCATCTCATTACCTGGTGATGTGATCAAAGAAATAGGAGTGGGTCGACTGTCAGCCTCAAATTAGCCCTGGGCATTCCCAAACTTTGGGTCCTAGCAGCCTCACTGCTGCTACATCAGTTTAATATGACACTCTGGTGAATTAGCATACACATTTTTTGCAATAAAGAAGTCTAACTTGTTCATAACTCGCATAGTTGCATTTTTAACAATATCAAACTTTTTAAATCTTGGCCATGTAGCCGAAAAACGGATAAGCCGAAAAACTTAGCATCAATGTGTTGCAATACACAGCTTTCCCACGTTAATCACTGCGTTAATCTTTCAATAAACACTCCAACTTCCCTTTCGTTTCTTTCAAGTTCATCGCAGTTATACCCTTCGCGTCGCAGCTAAACAAAAAATATTGCGTAGACATCCGTTTCATCAACAAATTACACGCACGCTTACCTCGTACGTACTTGTCACAATGTAGCATTCACTGCCCATGCAGCGCACTGTCCAATTCGGTTTCCGCGAGCTCGATCGATGCGCCGAACATCGACAGCGGGCTTTCCACACTTGGTGCGGACTTGAAGTTAATTCGTTCCCTCGTAGACGTGGGGATTACAAATTCAGTTCATGAAAAGCTCTTAAACTCGCTTCGGCCATTCGCAGTCATATTACCACGAAACTGCCAGCCGCGATTCCGTTTGAAGCTGCTGCCGCAGCGAGAGGTCTCAACAAGAGTATGAAACAAGCTTCTCAAAACGTTACTAAAATGAATGGTTTGTGTAACATTCTCGAGTTGTGTGGAAGGCTTATCGTGTTGATACTACGAGATACAACAAAACACACTGCACCCGCGTCTGTCGATAAATTTCGCTTTTTCTGTGCAAGCAAAAACTAACGGAAGCTCTCGATCTCATGTGCGTTTCTCAAGAGCCCATCTTGTTTGACCCCATAATCCATAATCACCATTCAGCTTCCTGAATCTCTGGTTGAGGGTTGAATTGGCCTTGGGGTGGATCAAAGTTCAATCATACTGTTCAGTTGTTCTTGGCAAGATGAAAAATCCTGTTCATACGCAAGCCATAACATGATAGCACTCTAATTTCTGTCAGGTAGAACAAAGGGGTGTTTTGGACAGCATTTGACTCTTCATTTGTATTAGCATTTGATATTGTCAAAAATGAAATGTTCAAATTTTAAAACATACAGCAAACGCTTACTTTGCTACCTTGACTAATGCACTGGATTTTTGGCCAATTTTTTGTGATAAGAAATTTTGAACATAGGCATTTAGTTGAAGACGCTAACTATACTTCGCTGTCTAGCAAACGTTCCCAAACTAAGCCCGTGGAAAATAATGAGATAAAGAATTAAATGTAAACTCAAGTTGGGACGGACGCAAAATGCGGTCTTTCGCGCGTAGACAGCTCTGACAATTAAAGGAATTGTGTCTTTGCCCCACGCGCTGCCACCGACCAAATTTCCGCATGTCTTGCGCGTTGTGTTGGCTTTTCGCTCATCACCGTTGCGGACGACAGTCCTGTAATGTGCACCAGAGACCAGCTGCCAATAACAGCCTACTGTCGTGGTTGGTCAAGCGGAAATTTTCCAGAGTTGTTGTCGCTACTGATAAGCTCCATCTGCAGTTATCCGTCAAAGCAATAATTTGTAAGCATACGATGGACGCACTTGTTCAGTACGTTCTTTCCCGTATAATTTTCATGCGATCTTCAGGTAAAGAAATCCACTAGGGTGACCAATGATTTTTGCATGAAGTCACAATGCACTTCAAGGCGTTTCCATCTTCCCAACCTGCTGTTTGATGATGAGCTAGGCAATTGTACCTTCCCCGTACTCACGCTAGGAAGCTTCGTTTGTCACAGATCTATCTTCAAACAAACTCAACTTCTGGTGACAATTTTGTTCTGCAACACTTAAGTAAAGTAGTATTAGCAACGATTGCACCACTGCTTAAGCGTTAACCTCTGGCGGAAGGTGGTAACAAATAGAAGAACCATGCACACCTGAAATCGGTAGATGTGGTTTGCGGTCACACCGGGAGACGTTGGTGACTTGGTTACGTCCAGCTTAAAATGAAGTTGCACGGGTACATTATATTTCTGGAATGAATAAGAGTTGGGAACAATATCATAAGTGTACGATGTTTGAAGAATCTCAGATTTATCTTATTTGGTATTTTTCCGAGGCAAATAAAAAACTTCCCGACGAGAGCAATGTCACTTGTCAAGGATATATTTTCGAAAAGTAAGGCTGCAGAAAAAGGTTGCCAGGTTTTGTACACTACTCACATCAGCGTACATGCGCAAATATTTGTTCCTAAAAAAAATTTTATGCGTGTTATCTACTCAGGAAGTTTCCTGTTGGTAACTTTTTGGTAGAAACCTGAAATGACTGTTCGCAGCTGTGAAATACGCTTTGCAAATGAGTGACACTTGCCCACGACCAACCCAGGGTCAGTAACTCAATGCCTCCAGCTTTAAGTGAATTAGTGTAATTTCGTTTCCAATTTCTGTCGTTCGTTCTTTTCCGCCTAATTGGATTTACAGTAGCTGCCCGTGATATCACATGCAGTGACACGCTGCCTTCATCTTCCTCGTGAACTTGGTTTCTCGTGGAAGCGCCCATGATAGTTCTGCCAACGATCGTGCCGAGTGGTGGAAAAACTTGCAGCACTGGAGGCGATTGCGCTGCGTACGAAACTCGACAAACGGAGCGCTATTGATAACTGACGATCATCTAGATTCTAAAAAGTAGTGCACCTGGGCGTAAACGTCTGTTGCGATAAGAGTGCATGCAGCGCAAATTACGCCTTTTGGTTTCGTGTCTTAATTGCACATGTCGTCGCAAACTGTGCTATAAACAACAGAGGCAAGAGCTAAACAAATCGAAGATAAAATTACTTCCACCTGTGCAGGCAACTTCATTTTAATACTAACAAAGGGGCATTGCAAGATGAAATGAACTTAGAACTATATCGTGAGATTTTTACCTCGACTCTACATTTTACTGTATTCGCAAATCGACTGTCATCGTCCTTTTTGCCTGGTTCTTGCTGCCCGATGTTTTAACAAATATTATGCAACCGCAAATGTCGTATACACGTCATCTGCTTTGGATTTTAGGTTTCAGAAACATATTTTTCGAAAAGTTTTTGTCTGCATGCTTTTGAAAAAGCCATCGCAGTCTCATTAACTGTGTGGGTGTAGACGCAGCTAGGTGTTGGAGCCTTTGAAATATATATATTAGCCCTTGACCAGCAGGACCTACGTCAATTTCGGTATTGTGTGTCATGATGCCAGAGCAAGGCCATCTTCCGCAGACGCAGTTGTTTATGTTGGTCATAATTTTTTCGCTTAGCAATATATTGAATCTACTGACCGCAAATCTAATCTCTTCAGCTGAACAAAGCATTCGCCGTTAAGAACCGTGCCCCCAACTGTTTTTATGCAATATACATTTGGTTTGAATCTTTTCGTTTTCGAACACCTCTAACTTGGAGAACCACTATGGAACGGTAAGATCGTTGTTTTTGTTGACAGGCATCATGAGGTCAGTTTCAGTCACGTCAGTCAACTCTTTCTTTTACTAAACAACTACAGCAAAACAAAAGTTAGAGAGGTTTAAGTTTTTTAAGGACACTCCCGAAGTTAGTGTGATATAAAACGACATTCGAACGAGCAGTGTGGTGCAGTTTTTTGTGTAGTTAAAAAATTCTTTCCAATTGCTGTTCGGTAGGCGTTCCGTGCAGTGAGACAACAGGAAAACTAACTCTGCGTTAATGCTGTTCGCTGCTTTAAAGCGTAGCGGGATATTCTTGATGTTGAGCAACCTTGGTCGAGTTGGACTGCATAACCTTAGGCTTGTTCCGAAGGTTTCACCGGTAATTGCCACTTAGGCGCAGTGCCATCCAACTGCCGAAGGCGACACAGCCGCAGAAACTTTAGTGAAATTGTCGCCTTGACCCTTGTCACTCACTTGATTCAGCAAGCGCCGGAACAATAGCCGATGTGACTCGACGCAAGCTGCATGTTTGTTTCTTAGTGATGTTGCTCGACACTGATCTATCACCACCAGTGATCGCAGGCTCCACGCTTGGGAAGCAGAGAATTAGTGTCATGCTAAGTCGCTAAAATTTGTCATTCCCTGCGTTTAGCTAGCAACGGATTACGCCGAATTCCGTCGTTGCCTACAGTGATGACTGACGAACTACCTGTGCTTACTGGTTGAACACAGACCATGCAAACCTTAATCGTGGTTTCGATTCGTTATTCAGGACCAGTGTTTATGTAGTGGCCACTGGCCAGAGCTTGACATAATACATTAGACATTGAACTAATTGCTTTAAGCTGTACCGGGTAGATGGTGCATGTTTGAATTCCAGACAAGGTTGATTTAGCCATAAATCGCCCATTAACTGCGTTCGGGAATCTTGTTTCAATATGGCAAGGCAAACTGATGGTATTTGCGATTTCAGTTTTTTGTCAGCGTAACCGTATCCATTTCCCATTAGAAAGTAATAACGGTCAATGAAATATTAATCGTTTTGTTTATTTCCTGACTGTTCAGTCATATTCACCTACTGCCGCATGAATAAGGCATGAATTACGTTGTTGTTCGTGGAATTACGTTGTTGTTCTTGGAATAGCATTGCCAGCAACTATTAATTTGCAACAGCGATTCATTGCTATTGCTGCAACCTTTGAAAACATGTTAATCCAATCGAGCTATAATTGACCTTCATACGAAATGTTTTGCGAAAAACGTACAAATTGTCTGTTGTTGCCAGAGAACATGAATTCTTAAGACAACAAACCGGCTGCACCAACCCTGTCAAACACAACAACTCTATCCGTAATCCATCTCAGATTATCTTGAGAAAACTTGTTGCAGTGGTTGCCACAGAATAAAAAAAATACTTGCCCATAATTTTGAACCATGGAAGAAGCGTGTTGCAGGTTATGTCAAAAATACTTTTAAGTTGAATCGTTCAACGATGCAGAGTTACCCAAGCTTTGCTGAGAATTTCGACGTAGATGTTTTTCGACAGAACTGGACACCACCAGCCACAATCGTTACAAGATAGAAAGGAACTAACTTTGTATCTCGCTGAGACGTGCGACATTGTCAACCTTTACTTATCAAACCATCGACATGTTGCCGAGTCGATGAAAGTTATAGCGCATTGACTTCGCACTGCTTGACCATTTTTGGTTTGTCGCTTTGCGTCTCTAGGATTACGCGCCTACGATGAAAACAACGTAAAAACAAAAACAGCGAACATCCATGGTCTTTCCTGAAGCTGACTCAGCGCAGGAAACTTAATGCAATAAAAATTGGCAAAAAGTTGATTGGTAATAAAAGATAAAAAAATGTATTTTTATTGGAAAGAAGGTGGTAAATGCACCGCGGTTCGGTTCAGACATGCGCTTGGCCAAGAATACGCTTTTCCTGGCACGTCAAAGCGACCGAGGCATCATCTGTACTTCGTAGAGGCGTGGAAATAACGATGTGTATAGGGGCATTACTTAAAAGTGGCTTTCCAGCGTTTTCACGAAAACCGAGATCGCGCTATACGAGTATATCACTAAATTGGGGAACCACCGAGCGCCAAACAGCAATCTGGGAATTGTGGACCGTATGCCCTAAGCAGGAAGTCACGCATTCGATATCAAACGGCCAGCAGGCAGTGCACACCTGCCTTAATTTGCTCTGGACGACAGTCCACCGATCGCTCGCGCAGGATATCGCAACGTGGGAACTGAAAGATGGGTTGAGTTATCAGCCTCAGCTCTGTAAAAACACCTTGTTCGCTCGCGAAATTGATGCCCAGTGGTACGTCGTCAAATTATCACAAGCTGTCATTACATCCTTACCAGAATGAAGGTCGAAGTGAGTCCTGTTGCCGTCCAGCGAGTGCTATGATAATTGTAAGCTGGAAACATTTTAAGCCCGCATCTTTCTTGATGATGTCTTTTACGAAACATTTTGTATGGAAGTGACATCAGGTGATTTAATTATATCTGGCATCATTGCAGGAAAGTTGTTACTCTCTTGTTTTTAAAGGAATCTGACAATCGGATATGTTGTGATATAACTGTCACAAGCTTATTTCAAATAATTTAACTAGGTTTTACCGATTAGGATCTGTACTCTTTTGTTTCAGAATAGCTTCTTCGCCATAAAGAAAGAGTGTCTTACGCAAAAAATAGTTAGACTTTTACGTTAATCCTAATTATTAAGCCTTTTGATAAAAGAAAACGCACAATCGAAGGTAATAATTCTGTTTGAACAAGATTTCCGGACAGAGGGTGCGTAGAATTACGTGAAATCAATTTCCTATTTAAAAAATTTCGACTGCGGCGCATTTGTGGAGACTAATCACTTGAACGCATGTGTCAAAGGGAAGTCAAGAATTGCCACACAACAGTCTGGTATACGCACATTACTACTAGGCGTTTGATTTAACGCACATTGTTTCTTCGCTCAGTTCTTGTAATTTTTTTCTTCCTGTGATAACACCCGATACGGGAAGGCTTTGTTATAGAAACGTGCTTCGTGGTTAAAGTACATTCACGGAGATGAAAGCACAACTTATAAGCAGGCGTGCCTTTTGACGTGAGCTTGGGTCGGGCTGCTCGCACGGTCAGGTAATATTGCAAAGGATACTGCCTTCTTTCAGTTGGTTTTCTCACCGGTCAATGGAAACGCTCGCAATATGGCGTCTAACAATCTTTCCGGAAATCTTCGTTGCTGAAAGCCGCAACCTGTACGTTGCGTACTCAACATTAGCTGAAACCTTTGTTTGCTGAGACAAGCTCGGCAAATCAAGTAATACCAGTTGGATGTGACTACAAACGCAACTGAATCGAACTAAATAAGGAGCTGTGAATCCGTATTGACCAAATTAAAAAGTATATTCTCTTGTTTGGAGCAACCCACCTGAAAGGGTTTCGTACATTTCCACACAGATGCTCGAGTAGCTTTGTCTGCGTTGATTGTCCAATGCAAGAGTCTTAAAATCCGCGCTTCTACAGCGGAAGAGCGTTCCCATCATCGTTACACTGCCATTTAAAAAATTTACGGCACGTACTGTATGTTCGTAATTATACATTGTTGTTGCGCTACTGCCACAAACAAGTTACGCTGCGCTTCCTTTATTTAATTCCGCCCGTTGCAACACTGTTGAACTTTGGGAATCGACCTGCAGTAACTTAAATCCAAGAAAGTTTTCTAGGATTGTATCTGATAAATACTACTTAACGTATTGTTATTTAAATGGATGTCACAAAATTAGTTTTTCAGATTTTTAACAATGTTGTACTGCTACAGCTCATTGAAAAACAATGAGCGTAACCGTCAACATTTTTGAAAAGCATGGCAAACGAAACCTCGACTGGCAATTTTAGCGTGAAGGCGTTCTGATGACTCGTTCAAAATTTATGTTTCTGACAGATTTGTATCATACAAAAATAATTGACATTTCTCGCAAATTNNGATCTCCCAAAAGCTATCAAAACTTTCAGGTTACACACTTGGATGAAANTGACCCGTACAGGAGCTACTCCATATTGTCTCAAAGTTTCTCCATCTACTTCGCGAACATTNAATTCCCAGCCCATCTTTAAGCGGGNACTTCAGTGTGAATTTTGGATCAAGTCTTAAACGTAGAGTTATACAGTGAAACAGAGCAGTTACCACGCAGACTGTGAACCCATTTCTTGTTGTTTTACTGCATTTTGTCTTGGACTTTCCTTGGTAACCTCAGGATTGCAGCTTGCTACGGAACACCTAAGATCAAACAGCAAATTTTGAATTACGAGTTGTTGGTGGATTCTAAACCAAAGTCGATCTCCAGACTAGCTAATAGGTATCATTAACTGAGACAAGCTTGTTTGCGTGAAAATGTTACCTGCTTTCATACCATGTATTGTAACGATGCCTAATCGCTGCACTTACGTAATTCAAGTAGTTCTTCGCTGTACGAAGAGACTTCGCGTGCGACGGCGCGCTTCTCGAAAAACTTGCTTCAGCAAGAAACGTTTCTCGGGCAAGATCTACCATCGCCTGTGACATTGTTCGTTTTGGCCTTTGTTACTCTGGGACACTTTCGCACGACGTGCAGCTTCCATTAGAATACGCTATCCAGGTGCGCCAAATCATAACAGACCGTTGATAGAGACAGTCGCGAGCGGTTCATCCTTCGCCTTTGATGTTTAGCCGATGTCGAAAGCACTTATTTGTTAACCTGCCTTATTTATGGATCCGATCGAGCGTTTAGTTGCTGGGTTGGCGGCCACGACAGGTGTTGATGACGCTTCCTCAGTGTGGAAACCTAGCAACCAATTCGTTAACTGCAGCACGCGCACCTTGAGCAATTTCATTAATATCGGGCAGCGGCCGCGATGCCGGCTTAAAAAGTACACTCTCAGGCCATCGCAGAAAATTAGGGCCAGGCCATTTTTCTTTTCTCGTGGCTGAATGAAGTGTATGCTGTGCTCATGAAAAGTATGCTATGTGAAACGCAAGCACGTATCTATGAAACCGCTATCGGTCGAGCTCATCAATTTGTTTTTAGTCGGATGTGGACAGCTTTTTTCGTCACAACATGCGTCTGAAGCTGCAATGTGGAGATATTTCAGATTCAGCTCTTTTGTAANCGTACCACAAAAACTATTGTGCGATCTTAATTTTCAATAGGTCTTCGATATAATTAGCAAAAATATTTATTTTAATCGGTATTCGAACATTTCCTCAAAATGGTCATCAGGGACTAACATTGAACAAAACGCACAAACAGATGTTTAGAGACGGACGCTGAAAATCAGTGATGTTGTATTTTCCCAGCATGAGATTGAACACGCCATCGGTCACGTCATTTTCACCTTTTTTTCGTATATTTTTAAAAAGAACGTCGTTTTTGTGCTTTGTTACCTGCCTTGCTGCTGCTGCTCCGTGACGGCAACCGCTCCTTCAGCTGGGATCGACACACAACAACTGTACGGTGTGATTCAGTCGAGCAACTGCTTCTCAGCGGGAAGCTCTGTTTATTGGCTGCAAAGTGTAAATGCGTCTGGCAATTTGTTTTTGGCTCATTGCTTTATTGGTGTTTGAGTTGTTGCGTCTTTTCTACGTCCAAAACTCATGCGGCCCATCTCACAGCTTGTCGCGTTGGCGTGGCTCGTGTTGTGACGTAACCGTCGCATATTCCCGTCACTGTGGAAATGAAAGTTCATTTTGGAAACTGGGTGGCATACAATCAGTGATGCGAAAATTGTGTTTTTAAACAAAAAAATTGTTGCTTCGACCTGAGCAAACGTTTCCAAATGATTTCTGAATAGCTTTCTTTTGATGTTGATGGCTTAAGTTTTCACAATATTTTAAAGATAGGTTTTTGACCAGGTTTAAGTGTCTGTCCGTTAAACAAAGCAAAGTGTTTGGCTTGCTTTTGACCAGCATTCTTGTCATTTCCGTGACATTCCGGTTTTCAGTGAATAGTCTATTGAAGTATTTTTTGTAAGTTTTTAGAACGGCGCGTTGGCGAAGCCCACTGAGTATGGCATCTTGACCATGGATTATGGATTGTTATTAAATTTGTCTGGAAAATATTTGTTCCGCACTGATTTCAACACTGTCGCAACGCAGTTTGACATGTTCATGCTTAACAGGATTACCTGTTCTATTTTAGAGTGAAGTCTTTCGGCGTATTTCTGATGATGTTTTTTTAGCTGAAGAATTAGTCAAAACAGAGTTGTGGAGGTCGGAAGTTCTACAAGTTACAACCTTAAGTACATTATTTTTTGCAGGAAAAAAGTATTGTTAGGTAAATGAAGCGGCAAAAGTGAATTTTTTCCTGGCGATGAAATGAAATTTTTGCTTCACAATCTGCGTTGCTGGCAGTGTTGTACTACACGGAGTTGATTTCTACCGCGCTGTTGTGCCCACAAACTCTCACTGAACGAAGAATAGTGAGAAACGTTCCTAAATTTTCCAACGTCAGAAAACATCGTAACCGTGACTATTTCCAAATTTTGAACTTAATAACACAACGGAGTTGCCCAAAAGGATCATACGGAGACCACCACTGGGGCTTCCCAAGCTCACCACTACTTCAGACGGGGGTCCGGTGAACCGAAAGAGCTTATCCCGAGCTGATGTTCCTGTACCCACTGTCATTTTGACTTGAGAAATGCTGTTACACTTTGCAGTTATATTTGCAAGCATGGGTGTTGTGCAAAGATAGCAATGCGAGAACGCTTTGCTGTAACAAATACTCGTAATTGATAGTTAAAGCACTTTTTCCGCTAGGATTTTCCCAAAATTGACAGGAAAAATGCCAACATTCAAGCGTGAGATAAAAATTAAGAAAACGCTGTTTCCACTCCAATGACAGTGTGGTGATGGCGCTCTCCACTAAATTGATCCACTGCTCGTAAGAGATACTGCAATATTTTTTCGTCAGCTCAGTATTTTCTGTACGGAGTTTGCAGAAGTGTAGTAAATTTTCAGTTTCCTCATTTTGCACTGAAGGAGATTTCTTGTTTCAACAAAACGATGAAAAAACAATTTTTCAGTGTTGTTGGTGTGAACTGTATCAGTGTTTTACTGAGCACACGCACGTCCACTTCCACACTCTCTAGATTAGATTTGTGCGTGACCTTAACGTTACTCTGGATGGTTTACGCGGTGGGCATGCGCTTTTGGACAATTTTAACAAAACAGCTTGCGAACGAGACCAAAAAATCATTTCGAATGAAATAACTCAGAAGCGTTTAGGCGCTTTTCGTGAATTTAATCATCAAATATCGGTGCGAGGCAACCCTTACGCTCCCGTTACAGTATCGCTACCATTAAAGTATCCGATGTCCCGGACGGCCCATGCGCATGCGCAGTGCCCGCATGCGAAGTCAAATGTGTTGTGAAGAGCAGATTTTCAGCGCATTTGCCTATAAACGACCACCAAATCGTTTAATGAAGTCGTTAAGATGCTGAAATCGCCATGCGAAATTAAGTTTGAAACAGCTTTCCTGTGCACTTTCTACTCCGAGATCGTTCACTGAACAAACGTGGCTTCCCGCCGCGCAAAAGCGCGACTGATGAAGTCTACAGGATATGACGGTTCTAAGCTCTGAGTCACCTACTTAATGGAAACCGGCGGTGTCACCAGGCGGCTTCGATGCTGTCGTCCGGATACTATTAACCTTTGGGGGAGTCATAAAGCTCCGAGTCTTGTAACTGATTGAGGCAAAAACTGACATTAGCATAGGGAGAAAGGGCATTGACTGTCATATTGCTCTTAGTTTTCCACACGCAAATCTGCTTAGGGTAGCAATTGCAGGATTCCAAACGACGAAGCACCATTCGGAGCAATCGTCTGCATTATTTGGTGCTACAGGTAACTACAAATAAGAACAACTAACACATTTTAAAAATGTTGTCGCAACACAGATTTCTGAATCCAACTGCATGTTGTCAAAATTGCATTTCCAAATTTTCGCTGCGAAAACGAGGTGATGAATGTACTTGGCTTGTTCCAATTACTACAGACAAAGATAAAATGAACCATTGAAATTTTTCCAGTGGCATTTCATGTGTAAATCATGGTGTGTTTTTTATACACAAAATACCCGGAAAAATAAGATGTTTCATTCATTGATGGCAGTAAAAGCGTCAATCAGCATGACTTGACATCGTGTCATAAAACGCCGTCCGTCACATTTGATTGCGAAGTACTAAGCACCAACGGAATCTAAATCAGCTGGATTTTAGTCAAGATAGGGTTTTTGTGCTTGTGTTGAATTTAATGTTAGGAGCTAAGAACTGATCTGTTCGGATATTTTCCACTGGGAGCAAGTTTGCCTAAAACTGGGTGCATTGAATCTTCAAGAAATATAATTGCATGAAAGAGACCCACAATACTAGTAATTTGAGAAGACCATCCGGTTGAATCACCACTCCTGCATGCATGTACTCGACCTCCGCACGTAATGGTATCTTTCCGCTCTTCCTCCCAGTGGTGCTCACCCGCCACCACAAGTTATTTTGAAAGCCTCCGTTTTTCCACCTGTTGCACCGCGCCCGCGATATCAAACAAGTTCACTGCGTCCGTAGGTCGCGATAACACACTCCTTTGTTGCGATCCATAAAGCCAATCGCAAAGGAGACGAATTTCTTTATCATTAAATTGAGCTGCGCTGCAGACACAAGCTGTCACGGGATGTCAGCTCAGCGAAAAATTACTCCCGCTGGTGAAGCATCTTTATGCGGGTGGCCCCATTAGCATATTCGAATGATTTTTTCGTGTCAGGATCGCTGCCCATTTGGACTGCCTTTTTCATCGGTGTTGATTGTTGAATGTACACCCTTTGAGGAAATCCTCTGTAAGTCGCCAGGGCGCGCATCAGTTTAAATTTCGGTTACGAGCAAGTATGACGACAAGAATGACGATCGCCGCAAACCCGAAATGTGGCTTGCCGAATCCTAAATCAAATTTCGTCACAGTTTTTAAAATTGCTACGCGACCACGCACACTCAGTTCTTATGCCTTCGTGTTGATGTAATGTGTGACTAAGCCATTAAACAAAAGGTGCCCAGTTGGGCACGTTTGCACTGAGAATTAATGGCCTTTACTCACCTCACATTCGCATACGTTATGTCTTATGCGCTAAGAGCTACCACACACCTGTTGTCGCTTTCTGTTCGTTTTGAAGTATTGTTGTTTGTGGCGTAAGTTCGACTTGGCTTACGGTGTTTCCTGTCGTACGTAGCTTGCGTTTTCTCACGAAGTGTTGGAAAATGCAACGAAAACGCGAACACACCTTCATTCGTGTAAATATGTTTCCTTTGAATCACCAACAATAGGGAAAGCGCAAATACAGTCCTTGATTTTGAGCGGCAGGAGCAAATGGAAAGTAACGACTTTTGGGCGGGATTTTACTGTAGTCAAACAGTTGTCACGAACGCGATTATATTTTCGTGAATTCCAATGAAGCAAACCAAATATGGCGAACGGAAAACATCTTGACATATCAAATCGTTGTTCTGAGTCTGATTCTCGAGAAGTGCGGGGCGCTCGCTGGATTCGAAACATGTTTCTCAGTTTCGAGAAAAAGAAGCAACCGCTGCGGAACTAGTCGAAAACAGCCGAACAGATTCTATCACAGTCAGTCTTTTTACAATAGTTGGAAAATTACGACTTTATGTTTTGTAATAACGACAAAAATGGTTTCATCAAAATAATATAAGTTCCAAACACGGTTTTTACCCAACGTGCACTTTTCATTGTTTTGCATAAGACGACCATCGTCAATCTATGGGATTTTGGTGATCGTAGCTTGAACTGCTTGTGATTGATGTAAGTGATTATGTCAACCTGTACAGTAAGACTTTAATTGCAGCGCGCAAGCTTACAAGTAAGCGTCAGAAAGTCGGCCACCAGAGATGTTGCGCTTGAGTTTAATCATTTCGGATAACTGAACAACTAAGGTTGAATCGGTATGCCTGTCCTGTGACAGCGACCGTTGCAACCTGTGTATGTAATTTATAGGCTGCGCCAGTGGTCAGCGTGAGTCAATGGGCAGCAAATCGCTTAAGCTATTGTACGAATGCGCGAAACCAAATTATCCAAATCTTCTTTATCGAACGGCGCAGATGCCGATTAACTTTATGAATGACAATCGTTTTCGAGATAGCGTTGAGTGCGATTTTAAGGCGGTGCGGTCCGGTTGGCCAACAAAGCTGTGCGGTGATTGGGAGGCTGTGATAACGTGACCAACTGTGTCAATGAGAGCTCTTTTCTGCAGAGATTCACACGATTGTCGAACACCAAGATGTATCTTTTGCTACTTTTCCTGTTGGCCCATTCTCATTTCCTGGAATCACTATCGGCTACAGCATCACAAAAACTATTATTACAATGTTTATGTGGCAAAAACTTCCCTCATGCGGTTTTGAGCTCGCGTGCGAAAACTGAAATGTTTTTACTGACTTGGTCGTAACTTTTTACCCTCGTTGCGCATTCACAAAAGTTACGTTAAATATGCTCAAACCCCAACGCAGGAAGTCTTCTCAGTTAAGTTATAAGGTCGGATTGTTTGGATACAAATCTTGTTCTTCCGCATAAGGATGTCCTTACACAGCGGCCGCTATGATAATTTGTGTCTTTTTTTCAGAAGACTAAAACTGATTAAACATTTGTCACTGTGTCATCGTAATTGAGAAATGTGAGCGCTGTTTCGAACAAGAACACACTGAAATTCAGATAGTGTAACAACAGTTTTGTGGCAAAACGAAACGGTAATATTATTTGTTTAACAACTAGCACATGTAAATTTGTTCCTTAAAATGAGCGTTCACTGTTCATGCTGTGTCCACAACATAATGTTACCGGCGAGTTAACATGGATGGTCGACATGAGCCGATAGCGTCGGAACGGAAACCCTCGCCACATCCTGTTTGGTTAGTTGCCCTTTATTCATGGAATAGCAAGGACGCTTCTTTCCCCCATGACAGTTTGGTGTTACTACTTCTGACCCGGTTACTTGTTGACCTGTCAGTGCGTCCACTGGGGAAACGATGCGAGGACGTCGGCCTTCCAACAGACTTATTATTTTGTGCGTGACGAGGGACTGTTCATCAGTCAATCATTGTTGTGTAACTTGGGCAGTGCCGAAACGTGGAGCATTTTGACTTTACTACGAAACCCAACAGTGCGCATCAAAGTAATCGCAGCCAAAATTAAAGTATGCACTCACCACCTGCGAAGTCGCTGACATTGTACGCCCGCAACCAGAGGATTTTTCAGCAACAATTTTTAAAATTATAAATTCCACGCAAAGCAAGCAAAGTTGTTGTTTCGTACATTCAGAAACTCAGAGTGCAAATATGTACTGTTTTCTCATTATCGTTTTTGGTATATTATAGTGTGGACCCCGTTAGAGCGTGGTAAACGTCTTCTCGTCTTACGCTTGATGTGTTGCCGTTTTGCCGTCACTCAATTAACATGCTACTTCAATAGGTGCAACTCAACAAGTCAACCTTCATGTTTTTCTCAAAATCATTGACAACAAACCAATTTCACTTCAGCGCATTTTGTAGGTAAATGCACGTATGCAGCTCTGCTCGACAAGCCTGTTGTGATTTTGAAAGTACTCCCAGCACTTCTGTCATAGCAATTATACGGAGATCGTGCTTTAAAAATACTTTTGCGTAGGTTTTGCCCGGTGCACTTTAATATAACGCCGCAATTCTTGACAGATTTAAAACTTATCTTTGTTTAGAGTGAATAAGCGCTGTTGATCAGGAAGAACTTCAGCGATACCACAATGAACGTGTTGTTCTTAAACCTGAGCTCAGACGTTTGTTTTACTCTTCCCGACTGGCGACATGTAATGTCACTTGCAGTTGCATTTGAAGAATTTCGAATGCTTTTTCCGGACCCCTGGCGTTTTGTGTACCGTAACTCAGATGGCCACGCATTCTTTGATCACTGTGTACGGGTTTGCCCGGCCGAAACCCGCCAGAAACTCAGTTTTTTTGACATTTCATGATGTTGCAGCAACTCAATGCGGCCGTGGAAGCGCAATTCGTGCTGATCCACGAAAGATTGCTATGAGAACTTCTGCTATGACAAGACTGTTATGAGAAGAGTAGTTCTCTTAAGTGTAAAATCAAATGCAGGGAAAAGTGGTACGGTTTCCGTTATCTTAGTGGTAAGCGGACCGTCTATTCAGTGCAGAAGTTGTTTCGCTGCTGCTTTGCGAGCGAACCAATGGCGCTGGAAGCTTCCCTCCCACTGCCTTCTGTCGTAACTGCAACACCTGGGCACATCAATAACCGCTTGATAACCTCAAAGCTCACTGGAGGCAAAGAAGAAGCGCTACCACTCGCCTTTCACCCGAAAATGGCAAACTTGCGCAGCAGGAAATTCCCACTCGGCATCGTCAAACTGACCGGGCGCGTTGTCGCCTGACGATTTCCGCTGAAACACGAGGGAAAAGAACACATCACGCAACAAGTCAACATGACATCTTTTTTAGATATTTGGAAAGTCCACCACTTGGCCCACTACCATACCCATAGCCCAGCACTACTAGGACAATATTTGCATCTTTGGTATTGTTTCCGTTGCGTTACTGTCGATTGCAGTTGTTTATTGCCACTCTTCTGAAACTGGACACACGGAGGAATAGCAACCGTAGCAAGTTACAAGCTCATGATGCGTTGAATGGTGTACCCGTCAACGTGGAAAACTTGATGTGGAACCAAGGTTTTTTCTTTGAACGAAAATAATCCATTGTACAGTCAACCTGCCTGGAAAACTATCAAATTGTTTACTGTGCTATATCCAAGCACATCAGCATTTTTAATGCCAGCGCAAGGCTTCAATCCGATTAGCTATTTTGTTGGGTTAAAAAAAAATTCAATTTCGAACAACGTTTTAATTATTTCTTTGATTGGAGTGACTTTTCCTAATTAAATAACGAAGTTCGTGAATTGCATTGTAGGGATGACTCTGTTGGTATAATCAGTCGGGTCTTCTCTGTGCGCTAATCACTCCTTTCTTTACAAACTCGATTTTTCGCATTGAATTATTTGGGGCTGGATATCATGCAGATGTTTGTTTCATCACCATTGAAATGTTGCATGTCGATTTCTTGCAAGATCCAAAATGATTGTTTGTTACTCTTTTTCAATATTGCATCTAGTTGCTTGTTGCTGGGAATGATCGGCAATCAGGACTATTACACAGAGTCTCGAACAACTAGCTTTTTCAAATTGCTTTTCTGTTGGCCATGAAACACCAACGTTCATAGGCCACGACGAGCCGCAAGCAACTCAAACAGGGATGCTACTTTACTGGAAATTGAGAGATATCAGTAGACAGTAGTGAACCATCGCGCAAGCCCTATGACAAGCTGATGATATAGCGACCCTAGAAGCACAGAATGCAGAAAGCAAGTCGCCGTAACGCTTGAGTTAATGTTTTCATTTTGGTCTGCGGCATGCCAAACGTTTGTGGTGGTCTCAAAGTTTGTTTTCAAAACTAAATCCTTCTGAGTGTGGAGCTTAGATTGGCAGCAAAGCCTAGGTTTGTCAAGGTGGCGGGAAAATGCTGTCGTGCAATGAAGTTTACCTTCCACAGCTTTGTGCCCTTAAATTTTTTTGATCTAGTGCATGAACATGAAAAGCATGTCCAATAAACCTTGAGCGATAAGAAAAAACTCGAAACAAAAGTTGCTTTAGAATCGACCGTGCATGCACCTGTGAAAAAGTGATTGAAACTCTGCGACAAATTTATTTCTTTGTGTCTTCATTTCGATAAGAAGATGACGTCCCACAACTGCATGTCTCTATGAAGCTCACGCCATGGACTGGTTGAATTGCACTGGAAACAGTAGTTGAAATATTTTGTTTTCTTTGCTATCGGCTCGACAGCGCTTGCTCTTTCGGGAGAAGCGATGTTTAAACCCTCTTGTTGAGGAATGGCGCCAAGCAATTTTAGTTTATACATAAGGGACTGTGAAAGGTCGCCAGGATTAAGTGCGTTTAACAATGCAGTGAGCTGTAAGTTGAAAAGTAACGTCGCGTGAAGTGTAAACCCGACCAATGCTTATGGATTTGGATGTGCCACACACAACGACTGTTTTGCACATTCCCTGTGATTTTGTGTTTGATTTAATCTCTAAGTGTGAGAACAATGGGACATTGCGTACATTGAACTTCGTCTCGCTTCTTTTCATCTTGCGGTGCATCTTCGACTTCTGAAAACATTGCCACCAATCCTGAAAACGGCCCCGAGGTGATTAACATTGGGGTTTATAAGCGTGAAGTTTATCGTTTACTGGTAAACTAAAATGTCACTCGCCACTAAATTTAGCGTGGCTTGTTTCATCAAATAAAAGGTGGTTTATCTTATCACAATATGTAAGCTCACATGGAGTGTTGCTGTAAGATTTTCGGTGGTTAGTCAGGGCAGTTCAGCTTGGTCTAATACTGTACTTTATCGATCCATGCCTGCAATTTTTCTGCGACAAAACCCTTTATTGATCGATCAGCGAGCGTCAGCAGACAGCTGTCATGTTCGACTTAGCACTAGGTTGCAGGAACAACAATTGCACCGGGAATGGAAGGACCTGAGTACCCCCGACCTTGTTGATTTACACCAAATCACCGAAGGGCATGATGCCGCCCTGGCGGAGCAAGATATTAACTTGATTACGGATGCGTTGGCCTCTCGCGCCGATGATGATCTGTGGCGTCTAACTTGTTATTCAACAACTCTGTCTAAGCCGTCATGACGTAGATCGTCTTCAGTTACAGTGGAAGCTTTAAAATGCAAGTTTTAACCTACTGCATTCGCGATTCCGCTGCTGTTTACATGAAATACAGACTTGCTTGTTCTGAAGTTTTATCTTTCCACACCGCGCAGCAGGCACAAACCAGCAGATAAAAGACCGCAACCGTGTTCATCGAAGTAACCATCGGTAGCTATTGCTTGTGTTGCACATGCTTCATGTAACAAGCCACACCACAGCACTGGTAACCAGGTCTTGAGTGCGTCGATGAGTGACGTATCACGATGGTCGAGTCATGAAACTGACAACAGTTAATGAAAGGTTTCGAACGTCACTGTACAGAAATGTCATTTTTTGTTATTTGAGCTTTTCTGGTTTTCCAAGCCGATGCTCAGCAGTGGACTTAGCGTGAATGGTTAGATCTTTGGGTACGGGTGATGGTAACATCCAGTCCGTTGACTGCTGTGTCGACCGAACCTATTTACAGCTTTTGGTCGTCTTGGTGACGTGACGGCAAAACTGATTTATTGCTCTCCCGCCGCGGGAAGCGGGTTCGGCGAGGCGTTGCCAGATTCACAAGTGGAGCTACAGACCTCGCGAGCGCGTGCTGTTCCTGAACAAGGGGCACGCAGTACAGCAGAGACGAATGCTCCTTTATCGATATAAGGCTTTAATGATGCTCAATGCTCCAACTGGAGCATACCTAAACTTATGGACTCGGTCAGGCCCGCAACCAGGGGAGGCGACCGGGCAATTTCTCCCCGGGAAATTTTCAAAAAATATGGTTAGATTTTAGGTACAACAACAAACTACAATCATTTTTCCTCCCCTGAAAATATCAGCTGATTGCGGCCCTGGGCTTGGAAATGGCAGGGAATGTGGTCGAAATAAAATTAAGAAAGGACCACGTTTGTCTCTTCAGTGCAGTGCAGGGGTTCTCAACCTTTTCAAGTATGTGGCCCAATAAACAAACGGAGGGTCGATGGCCCACCGACTGAACAACTTCCCCAATGCGAGAACTGTTGCACATGCACAAAGCAGAAATAAAAACAATTTTAATAACACAACATGCGCTACAGTCAATGCGAAGGCTGGGTTTGTTTTTTGTGAGAAAACATGTATTTGAGGGTCAATGCATGATAATACATGGATCAAATAATCTTCCACATTAAGTCTGCTTCTAGATTTCGTTTTCATGGCAACAAGAACCACCTGTCTGCCTCAAAATGCCTTCAGTAAATGCATATTGTGCACAATGTGGTTGCCTACGTGGAAATTTCCATGTTGCAATAATTTCTAACACATCATGACGAAAGAGAACGTATTACGACGTTTGTAATTCAAGATCAACCTACTTTTTCGATTGAAATATTCAACTTGCAAAATGTACTCAATTCCAAAAATTTACAAGGTCGTGACCCATAAAAATTCTTCCGTGGGGTCCACAGGAAAAACTCTGTTGTAATTCCACTAAATTTTAAGTTATCGTGTAAAAATCGTTTTCTGTGTTTACAGCTTGGATATCAGTCCGCACGGTTGGCATACTTTCATCACCACAAAGGACGACATATTTTTAATAAAAACTATGAACATGTACACATAACAAAGTTTCACGATATACGCTTCTATGCTTCTAAGTTTAAAATCGACATATATTTGTTCAAGAATCAAGTTGCGTGAATGTAAATTTTATTTTAACTGTTCAAAATGCAAAAAGGAGGTCATTTGGGCATTTTAAACGTCCTCGGAGGACTAATTATTTCTCATTAAAAAGGGGGACATGTCCTCCAAAAATAGAATGTATGGTAACCCTAGTTAAAGCGCACACAAACTATGGTAAAATGGTTAAATAAAATTTCAGGTAACGTTCACATCTAGTTTTGCCGCCGTAATACAAAGATTAGCGCCAATTTAATCTATGTATATTGTAAAAATACGCCAAAAGACCTGAAACCTCTGGTACACCAGTGCATAAGTTTTAGTTCCATAGTTCCAAATACAATTGCATTTCGTGAAACATGATAAATAGGATAGTTTTGTTTCGGCAATTACTTGTTCAACTATTTGCCGTGACAAAAGTTACTTTCGCTCAAAATTTGGAAGGGACACTGGCGTTTGCTGAAGTCTTCGAGGTTGAGCGACTGAAGATCAGCGCTATCGATTGTGTCGCTCTGGAACGGTGACCAACCTGCCCTGTGTTACTAACGCCAAAAGGGAGTTCGGGAGTTTTTCGTAATTCGAAAGCAATCGCAGAAGCTCTGCGCATTGATGGTCAGAGAAGCAAATCTTGTCGAGGGTTGTGATGCCAAAAGTTGCCTTGGAGCAAGTCTTTTGGAGTTTTTAGGTTGTCAGGCTTTTTGAATTGTGCGCTTGCTGTTTTAAGGGGGGGGAGTGGGGCGTTATCTCTGAAAATTTGGCACTGCCTGATTTCTGGCCTCGTCCTATGCCATGCAAAGCGCACCTTCATCGCTTGCAATTTGAAAGAATTTTCGTTACTGAAGAACAAAAGAAAGTAGGTCATCCATTTTTCCAAACCGGCATATTGCTATCGACGTTCGTGCCACACTGTTTTCAAAATCCGGCCCAGATTTTTGCTTTTGTTCTAAGAATCACTATTCCTTGCTTAGAATTTCCTAAAAACAGCCCTGATTCGCCTGGTTTTGCAATATTTACAGCACCAGAGGGGTTGGTCCTTGTTTGGCTGCCGCCCTAGACCACCTGTGTCGTGAGCCTATGATCGCCAGTAACAATTCATCAAAACCTTTCAGGTAGTTTATATACACACATACTATGTATCTTTGAAAACTGTGAGACGAGTAGAAATATAATTCTGGAGGCGCATTGACGCCAACGCAGGTCGCAATAACTGTTAATAATGCAGGCCATCGATCAATACAAGAAACAATCTTACTTGTCTCGAAAATGACAACTTCAAGCCAAGCTAGCAGCACTGCGTCAGCAACCATGTGCACCTGTCCACTTAGGTTCGCGTGCAGGCTTACAAACGCAGTCCGAAGAAAACGACTGATAGTCAGGTTTGATGAAACATAATAAAAGGGCCTTCCCGTATGAAAGCGTATTGTTTCCGGTGTCTTTTTTCCATGCGTTTGTGTACAGGATTGTAAACGTAGCCCATAAAATAATCCACAGGAAGCGGTGTGAACGGACATGCGAACCGGAAGCAGTTATTCATGTCGTTGTTTTCTGCGAACCTTCCGCTTCCGCTTAAATCGCGACCTTCCGCTTAAATATTTTTTGTAGTCGTTTAATTCACCGTACAATTAACTTGCTTTCAGTGATTTGACAAGATTTCATGGAAATCCGAAAAACATCGAAGATGTTTAGCGCATGCCGCGGAAGGTTTACACCTTTAATTGAAAGTTAACTTCTTAACTTCAAAGGCAGCGCAAGAAATATGCTTGACGAGCCTTTCTATTAAGAGTGCGGTCGCAATCAAGTTCGATCGTCCTCTTAACTCACACCCATTCTGCTCACGCATGATCCACAGTCAAGTTGCTCGGCTTAGTAACAGTTGGCCACGTTTGAGCAATTGCGGTGGCCTGGTCTTGTTCGACGTTGCGAGTGACGCTGCTAATAGATATTTCCGTTCAAGCAACGAACACCGCTAAACGTGCGTTGTGCTTTAACCGGTTCGTTAATTTCCATCAATTGGTGATGCTTCTCGCATTTCGCTCTTATTTAGTTCTTACGTTACAAACGCTCTCAGTGCAATTACCAGCGTTCAACTAAAACCGTCGATTCCATTCCTTTTTCCCTACCCTTTTTCACTTTTGCAAGCTTCAGGACGAGGTGCTCTTTCTTGGTTTTTGTAGACATGTATAGTTTTGGTTTTAAAATCGAGTTGTTCCACAGCATTCGTGTGTGGATGTCGTCCTCGCTCACGGCTGTAAAGTCACAAAGGAGATTGAACACTGAACGGATATAGGGTTTAGTGTCTTAACTGCATGCTCCGAACATGTGCACTGAGGCGAAAAAACTTGTGTTGTTATACAAAATGTGGCCATCCAATTTATCGTTACCCGAAGCCAAGTGATTTTTTGTGGAAAGAAAAATGTGTAGCTTGTCTCGAATTCGATCAAGCTTGTTGTGTGTTGGTGCGATTGTTTTTTTGTTTGAGAGTGTTACTGCGAAAATCGCCCGAAATTTTCTGCAAATACTCGCATAACAGGCTACTTTTCCGGAAGATATTGATGAAAGCCAATGTTTTAAAAACAAATAAGTGAGGTTTTGATGTTGCATGCAACATATCCCGATTTGTGTTGTACTTTACATGTGCAATCAGTGAAAGAAATAATTGATTGCGTCACTTCTCCACTGGTTTTTAGTGCGCTACAAGGTCGCGCAGCCGTGATTAAGTTTGTTGGTGATTGCAGTGTTTCTTACGCAGACGTCGTTGTTTATTCGCGGTCTATTCAAGCGAAAGCATTATCGGCGTTGCCAGCCTTGCAACAAGCAGCTTCAAAAAAAACAAAATATGTTGTTGTTCTGGACAAGCACAGCGAAGAAAAAAGCACTGTGGTTATGTCTGTCTGCATGGGATTGATCTAACGTGCAACGTTGAAGCCAAACGATATCGTTTTGCACTCGACGTTGACCAGCGGTCCCTTTTGTGCGGTTCGTTGACGTTTCGCGATCTATGAAGCTCTTTTCCCACCATTAAGAGATTGGGAGCGTGAAAGTTTTGGAAGCACAAGATGTCTGTCAAGTGTCAGGGTGACGTCACGAGTAAACGTAGCAGTCGGTTAACCATGAACGGCCAAACGTACGCTCTTGGTAAGAACCTTTTGTAATGTTTTATCCGCAGATAAAGGAGATTGGTGACCCTGCAATCTATGATTTGTTTCAAATCGACATCTCCGGTTTTTAGAGGCACAGGGCATTGTTCACGTACGCCGTCATCTTGATTAGAATCAGATGTTAACAGAAGGCTTTTCTGTTGTATGCGGAGTTGCTCAATGTCGTATTGGACGACGGAGGCAGCGGTGAAAGTTGGCACGACAACTGCAGGATTATCAGAAAACGGGGCCAAATTGTGTGAAAATTCTAACGACAAATATTCCAAGGTTCTTCAAACTTCGCCAAAACCGGAATGAAATGCAATATCCTTATCTTTTTTGGAAATGCAGTATTATTATGTTTCAAATGAAGTATGCTATACTTACGTAGGATTAAATTCAATTTTTTATAGGCGTGGAGCACTCTAACGTAACTACTTATTGCGAGCCAGCCAAGGATTGATATAATTTATTGCATACGTTACTCTTGTTTTGTGACAGACTTTTGAAAGTAATAGTTTTGTGATGAAATCTCGCACGGCTTTCATAACGTGCTGTTGTAAGAAACGCAACTGCAAATGATAGATATTTTTGTTGCCACAAATGTGATCAGTGTGTGCTTCGTCTAGAAAAGTTGATGCGATAAGTTCAAGTTCATTGATTCCCTAAAGAACTCCAAATAGGTTTTAAACCCTAATTGGTGGAAACCCTAGTTTGGCATCAAATTCTAAACCTTCGAGATCTTTGAGTGATAATCTCGAGGAGGGGTTGAGACATTTCAATTTTTATCAGCAGGTTTTCGTTAACTCACTCAGTAAAGTTTGTTAAGACGGCAAGCGTTAGCGAATTTAGGTCTCCATTTCAGGCGATTGTACAGAAGAACACATCTGTACCGAACGCTCGTCTTCTCGCCTGAAAAAATACGGCAATTTCGTAAAAACTCAAGGATTTTCAAAAATAACGAGAACATTCACACCAAGCTTTTGCGATCAGTACTGCAGCACGTTTGCACTTGCAAAGCGTTCTTGCAGAATGGCAAGACATCTTTGTACAAAGAATTCCTGACTTATGATGTAAAAACCTTATACTTACGGGCGTCTTGGTTGAACCAACCACACGTTCGCTTGTGATGAAAATATTTCGCTACCCGTGATCGGGGGGCTTATCACAGTGCAGGTATAAGGACCATGCTGACCTGCGATCGGTTGTCTCGTAACGACTCCTGCTCAATTGGCGTTTTGACCTCGTCATAAACCACCCACGGATTGATTTTGATGTCAAAAATCAAAGGGTCTGTGTCATTTTCGTGAGTCATGCGCTTTGAACATCACGCCCAACATTTTTCTGTCTCGTGGGCTATTTCACATATCTAAGATAAGTCATCAAGTGACTGAAGTGGTAAAAAAGCGACTCTGTTTTTGGTTGACGTTATTTGCCTAGCTGTCGCTAAAGCAGTGCTCGATGTAAGTTCCAGTTCCAGCGTCGGACGGGATTAGAGTACAATGCCATGCTCGGGACTGGTTGATCTCGCGGTTCAGCATTTAACGCGGAGTTCCATCCTAAAAGAACCTCCGTCTTAAACACTTAAATGGAAAACCTGCTACTCAATAAGCATGCTTGTCATAACCGAAGTACTGAACCTAATGTCTTGCATACTTTTTTCTTTTGTGAATGTTCCGATTTCCGTGTGAAAACCAATTCTGTACCTGCGTTGTCGTTGTAGGGCGTGAAAAAGTGTCGCGATCCCCGTCTCGTACGTCGCGTCAAGGGTTTTAGCCCAAGAAGGGAGGCGACTAAATTGAGAGTTACATGCCGGACTTTCTCTTGACGCATTGTACAAACGATCGAGGTTTCCGATGATCGGTCGCGATAACATTGTCTGTTGCATTGCGAAGCACTTTACATTCCGCGGCGTAGCATTCGGCTGCCACTGAGGCAATTTCGTTTGTTTGCTTACGTGGACTTTGTTGCTTTATTACGAGTCGACCACAACCATTTTTCGAGGGCAGGCAAAATTTTGGAGCATGTCTCTAGTGTACGCATTCTTTGCAGAACATAACCCTGACCAATTCGCCACACGGAACTTTGGAATATGCTCCAGTCACAGCCGCTCTAACAGTTCTTATACCTATGTCTCGCGACGTTCTATCCAGCATTTTGGTTCAGCACCAGATGTTATATGTCACATGCCGCTTTTTTGTTTTGTGGCTGATGTTTTCGTCCCAACGTTTTTCGGAGAAATCAAATTTTAACGCAAGTGGTTTGTTTTTCCATTAACGTGCAACGATGCGTAATGAACTTTTTTAAGGCAATGGTATATTAGGTGAAGTATAACAAAGCAGGTGAATGGTGAAATAGCTTCCCAAAGAAAGACAGCTCCAATCCTCAAAAAATAGAATTGACCAAGCAGTCGGTTGACCTGAGGAAATATGCGTGAAAGCGCAGTTCATGCTGTTTGTTTTTTTTCACCATCTTACACCAAAGCTGTCGGTCTACCAAGCTAAAGCTGTGCGTTTTATGATCATTGCTGCAAACTTTTAAGCTCATTGCGCAGTATATCGTCGTTGTCACGCCATCGCTTCTTGAAAATCGAGTCGCCTGTAACGTGAGCTTAACCGGTTACGAAACCAGTAGCATGACGTCCATAACGGTTGACTGTCACGTGGATCACACTATGATGAAGCCGTCATGTTTCAGGCGCGCAAACGTGATAAACAAACGTAAACCACGTGCTCACCTTCAAAATGTCTAATTTTGATTGGTAGCTGGTGATTGGAACTGTTCTCAAATAATGCCAACCTACAGCTGCCAACTGCGAAGTGTCAGAAGATCTGTGCCTTTATTGTGAACAGCAAGCGAATGAACAGCTGCACATTGTTTGCTTGAGGCACGTGGTATTTTAACGATTTTCACAAGATGTCTATTAGGCTTGCAGCGTGTAAACAGTATGTCTGCTACAACCAACTGACTTCATTTTTACCTTTAACTGCAACAGCAGCCTATGGGATTTACATTACTTCCAAAGGATCGATCTGTGGCTTGAGGGATTGCTTGCTGCGACACGACAGACGAGATGAGAGCACGCGCTCGACGTCTCATTAATTTCTCATAGGATGACTGCAGCTTTGGTTACACCCTGTTACAAACGAGTGGACCGTTACGCTGCTTGTTTGTTTAGTTTGACGTGCATTCTTGGTACTGTGCACAGCTAACACTCAAGCGATAACTCATGGTTTGTTAAAAATACTTAAAGAATCGAAAAACTTTAACTTCTTTGAAAAACGGCGACTTCGATTACTTAAGACTTTGATTACATCACGAACCACCTTGTACATCCAGAAATGTGAATGAGAGTTTGATAGTTACAAATTTGTATGAAAACTTTTCATACCATTTTTGTTATGCATTGTTTGAAGAAGACATAAATTACTGCCTTAGTGCTTGGTAAAAGATAAAAAATTTGCATGGAACGAAATTGGAAAAAAGTACCTTTTAAACATCACAAAAGCAGAGTGATGCTCTAAGCAAGAGAAAAAAGTTCGATTTCAGTGATTGTTGCACAGTTTGATAAAAAATTGTAAAATGACAAGAACGTTGCATGAGTCCATTAAAATTGTAATATAGCTAACGGTGTTCAAAATTTTATCGTTATTTGAATGTAATGTTTTTGATATATTCTCAAAACTATATTTTGACCTTCCTCCGGTGAAATGCACTTGCTATTCGATCGCTAAGAAAACAAAAGCACAACTGCCATTAGACTGTTATGTATATTTCAATGTATTGGTGTGACCAGTAACACCATGAGCTGTAATTTTCATTCGAAGCAACGGCCGGCCTGCTTCCACGTCATCGTTATATCAAAAACAACCATGAAGGGGAATCTGGAGGTTTTAAGACGCCTTATTTGTTTAATACTTTCTAAGGAATTTTTTTATTCAGCCAGCCCGGAATTGATATTTCATTATTAATACTAACCAGAGTTCTGTCCTGAAAGTGCAATAAGCGGCGAACAAGTATTTCACATGATGCGTACTGCTGACCTCCGCAAAATGACCAGTCAGTTTGGAAAAAAACGTCTCGAACATACGCGTCTTGTTTCTGCTTGTTGAGGGAGTGTTTGCAAAACATGTAGTAAAATTTGAAGTGAACTGGTGCAAACGACCCGCGGAAAACAGCTCAGATAAAACATCAGCAAGTTTGCTTGTTGAAGTAGTTTGTGTTTTTGTATTCAAGACGCACAGAATGGTTGATTAACATAACCCCCCAACATGTACGACCTCATTCAGGAAACGTGCTACAAACGTTGTCCATTTTCTTGCCACGATTTCCATCTTACAGCTGAGCTGCTCACTTTACGCAGGCATCACCTGACGCTAACCTTTTTGCACATGATATCAGGCCTGAAGAATGCTACCTTCGGTGACGTATGCTATACCCATTTCACACATTTTCTTAGGCCGTTCAAACAAAGTCTTTCGTAGAGGAGATCCCGAACGCTAAATAATATTGATGGAAGATCGAATTTCGCAGCGAGATTGCATTACTGCGCCGACTGCAATTCTCTGGCCGTTGTACAAACTTAATTTTGAAGGTCTTAAAAGATAATGCTGCTATCGATAAGGACCTCCAGCATATCGCAGTCGCACTTTTAACTGAAATTTGAACACCGGCTGTAATGGGTACATTTCAGCGCGTAAACGTGGAAGAAAGTGATGTTTGCAGTATTTTGCGAGGCGTGATAGATGTACGAGCATGATTGTCGCCAGTCCCATACAATTGCATATTATACACTTTATGTTTTCACTGATGTGCTGATGTGCAATTAGTTGATACAGACGTACGAGCAAACTCACGTGTAAACAAAAATTGTACTCTGTAGTAATTGACTGTGGCCGTTCAAAGAACCTACATATGCAAAGTAACAACCTGCTGGCATTAGTACGCCATGCGCTCAGCAAGCGAAGAGCATAATCACTGCTGGATCGCACAATATTTTTCTAGGGTAGGGGTTGAAAGAGAATTCAACCGAACCTATGTTTATCAAAGTGAAGCTAAATTTTCTCAAGAATAGGCTGCAGCGCAGTTATAAATATCAATGAGGATTCGGGATGATAAATGGAACGTTTTTTCTGTAACTTACGTTTACTGTATATTGCAACCAAAGTCGCGTCGAAACCTGCCTTTTGATCGACACCTTGCCTATGTTGGCAGTGCGTGCTCGTTTATCAACTGTAATTGTCGGTAAGTTGTAAGTTCCGGAAAGGTCAGAAAAGAACGAACATGCTTTACTAACGGTAAAACAGAGCAGACACTGACCAATATCTTTCGAAGGCATCCGCATATCATTTCTGCTTTTTGATACGTTGTCAGTGAAGAAGCCAATGACGTTTCGTTGCCTTTTCAGGCATTCGAAGCGAGTTTCGGCACCAGCCGGTCGACACAATCGCGGTCCTTGGTGAACAAGTTGTGATGGAGTGTGCGGGACCACGCGGTCTACCGGAGCCGGACATATCTTGGGAAAAAGACAGAGACCCTTTACAGCTTGATAAAAGAGTTCAGGTGGGGTAGCGAATTTCTAGATTTTTCCTTCTCTTTGACCGCTTCCTCGATATGCCGCTGATTGTGTTCGTGTTTATTTGGATTTCGCGGTTAATAAATCGACCGCATCGCGTACGCTAACGCTTGTTTTGAATACCGTCATTTTTGCATTCATCGCAATCTTTAGCGTGGAAGAGTAAAAAACCTTTTGGCGGTTACCACAATAACTGCTGTTTGAAGACCGAAAATAATCAAATTCCGAATTCGGCCGTGAGTTTGTACATTTTTATTGTGTTTGTGTTCTGCTTTCGCGTTGTCAGCGAACTGTGTATTCAGCTGCGCCGTCGTTTGACCAACCCGTAAGTCATCGTTGATTATATTGCACTCCGAATGTTTACGAGTAGAAAAATTGATCTAGTTTTGTGCATACGGGCTAACAATGCCCTCATTTGCCTCTTTCAATGAGGTTTGAAGTAACGGCCAGCAATGGTGATGGTAATAAAACTTTGAAGTATAATGTCTAAACAAAACAAGCTGTCGATTGTTTGAGAGTTTTTGTATTCTATTTGACAGCTTGTATTGTTTTAAAACAGATAAGGAAGGGTGGCAACCTCGTCATTACAAAAACAAGAAAGAGCGATGCTGGAACTTACGCCTGTGTCGCTTCCAATGGGGCTGGTCGAAGAATTAGCAACGAAGCTATGTTGAGAGTGGACGGTAGGTGGTTTTACGCGGCATACAAGGGTAGTTTTATGCATGCATGACCATTCCTAAAAGGTTTTAGTTTTGCGGAAGTTGTGGTAATAAACAAAAATGTTATTGTTATCGTCAGTAGGTACTTTTTTATCGTTTCTAAGCGATGCTGCGCTCAAACGCTGCAACTTGGAAACAAACGATTTACTTGTGTCACTGGCTTTAAGTTAGATCTGATCCGGAAGCGTCCATAATCAGTTTTTGCCTGCGGCCTCATGCTGCTGTACACTGAAGATCAAAATGCCGTCACGAACATTTAAAAAAAGGATGCAAAAGTTCATCATCAGTGAAAGTTAAAACCGAGAACGTGCAGTAACAGGTGGCAGAATTTCACGATGAGTAGAGTAGAGAAATTTATAAAAGTAAGTCTGCAAATCGTGCGGACAGTATGCTACATGTGAAACCAAAATACTGAAGATACTGCAGTGATGTGAGTACTTTCCAGAAGATAAAATTGTGTGTTTCTGTTTTAAATTGCAATCTCTGGTCACATTATGCTTCATGCGTAATCGTCATGCGAGACACGACTGGATATCGGATTTCACGGAACGTGTAATTTCGTGATTCCACGCGACAACAGGCATGGATCGTTGTGTATATGCGTATTGCGCCATCTCGTCATTGCCGACACCGCGACGCCCGTAGTTTAAAGCATCGTCGTCAGATTCGGGCCCAGATTTAAGCAGGACTCTGTTTTCTCTTGGCTTTGATTGCTGGCAATTCATCACACCTCCGGTTTCACCCCAAGCGGGTGGAGACGGCGAAACAATTTCAGGCAATTTTCTTTGATATCCTCGCGATAGTTGCCCGTCGCGGACGTTACAAAGGTGTTTGAAGCATTCGCGAGTGTGGCTCAAGCTTCAACGTTGCGCGATGTTTCGCTTCGTATGTTGGCCACACATGACGTTTTGATGACACAGTTGCAAGATTCATAGGCACCTGCTTTGATTTGCATGCGGTTCTTAGTTGCAGCTGTCACAGCTAAAAAATATTTCAAGCAACATTTCGCCGCCACTGGAACTGGTTGACTTTGAAATATGAATTTTATTGAACGAATGATGTAGTCATTGTGTTGTGGGCTCCAAACATATTTCATCAGCGCCGTGTTCACTACAGTAGCAATAATTTATATAATAGTTAAGCGCATGAGCAATCATTTTCTGTGGAATTCTGGTTTGACTTCCCAGGCTCTGTGTAGTTCAGTGACGCATGAACGAACATGATTAACGCATCGCGCTTCATAATTACAAAAAATTGGACGCGTTCAAAATACTGTGCTTAACAAATTTTTAACGCAAATTCATACTTTACCTCTGATTTTGGTTATTTTCGTGTTTCCGTAGGTGATTTCGTGTTGTTAGGGTAACAAGAACAAGGAAAGTTTGACAAGGTTTGTCCCTAAGTGACAAACCCTTTGTGGGAAATGAGAAGAAATTAAACGTATCTTCACCGTTGATGTATATCCCATGGTTAATTCGCCGATGCTTGGAAAGTGACAGATTTTTTTTATCCCTGGAGAAAACTAGCATCTGCTCCTTCTGGAAAACTCTGTCAAACGGGATTAAGACCGCCACTCCCGACGTATATATCATACATTGAAGTGGTGAAATGTAGAAACGCCGCACCTGATATCTGTAAAACAGCGTTGAAGTACCCTGATGACAAGTTGTTCGAATGAGATATGGATAGTGAAAAGAGCATNAAGACTTTTTGTGTCTCGGAACTGTAACNGTGATTAGCGAATATTATCGTCTCCTGTGAATTCAGACCCAACCGCATTCCACCGTTGAGCTAAACTGACGCAATTATTTTTAAATTCCAAATGTTGGTCACAGTCACAAAGCCGTGTAAAGATTTTTTATTTCCTATTTAACCGCGGAAATGAGCAATCAACGAAATAAAGGATGTACGAAGTTCCTACAGCCCAATGTTCTACTTGCAGACAATGGTTGTCTTGGCAGTTTGTCACGAAAACATGCAGAACAAGTGGGCGGACCTTCGTAAGCGAGTTATGAATAATTTAAGATGCTACAGAGGCCAAAGTTATTTCGAAATCCATTACGATCAACGGCTTGAAGTGTATCTTCCCTAGTTTGATGGAATGCTGTGTTAATGGCTTTTTATGTACTTTATGTGGTGCCTTTCCGTAGTTAACCAAGTTTTTGACCGCTGTAGTGAATTTACTGTAAGCATGACCATTTCTGGAGCAACATACTCCAGAAACGTTGCGGTGACGCCATTTCGTGCGCGTATTTGGGCAGTAGTCAGTTTTCTGGAAAACCTTTCGTAGTCAAATTTTCGTGGTGGCGTGTTGCTCAAGTTACACAAACAAAAGTCGATTTGGTACGCTACATAAATACTCTCTATCCGAAAAAGCGCAAAACAACAACAACGTGTGATCTGTTTGACGCAAGTAATTAGGATCGGGTTGGATTGGCTGGCACTTGGCTCAGTAATTATCTGCGCAATTACGGTTTTGCTGTGTGTTGTGATATTGCAAACTTTCCTAGCGTTGTGTTTTTTGCAACTTCATATCTCAAAGTCTAGGAACCTTTCAGGCATACGCAAAACCGCATCTAGTGCTGGCGAAAGCACATTAAGTAGATCCATCTATTAGTAACTTGCATCACTTACTAAGATAATTGACCAAGGCACCGAAGCATAAAATAGTACTCGAAAACGCAAATCCGCTTCGGATTCGAACATGTTCCACTTTTGCAGTATCAGGAAGGCTTATACCCAAACACGATCAGAACGAAGCCAGCGACATTAACTGTCGTCTCACCCCAGAGTTGTCCTAATGTTAACAAAATTTAATAATGCTGATGTCCAAATAAGTCTACCAATTAATTGACGCGACTATGTGTGAAATTGCAGAACTACCTAAATTTACCAAGCAACCTCTTAGTCAAACAAGTTTCGTCGATAAAACTTTGGAGCTAAAATGTCAAGCCACTGGCGATCCACCTCCTGGCATAAGTTGGACAAAAGACGGCAAAACTGTCAAATACAACAACAGGTATGGGTGCATACTCAAGCCAAATGTTTGAGCGTTATATTTGAGTTGAGCATGTAAAGCTTTTTCTATTAAAATAGAAACTTTTCGTTGTTATTGCAAGTGTTTCTACATAATTTCTATTGACTTTGTGGTTAGTATGGACCACTCTCCTGATTTCCTTGACCGTGACTGTTTTTTCAAACGGGATGTTAGTGTATTGTCATTAAAAACTTTCGTTTTTCTTGGTGCTAACAAATTTTTCTTGCAATATGTGCAGCGACAGTTTTACTATCTGAGGTTGATATACGAATTTTCGATATTTGAAATGTTTGAGGGTTCCGTAAAGCTGCACTGCGTTTAATTAGACTCTTGCTCATTGTAGTAGACGATATCATTCAGCAACGCGAAACCTGTGGGTGGTTGTCTGCAGATTGCAAAAGTGACTTTCCTTAATTATGGTGTTTACATACCTCTTCGCTAATGTTTAGTTCATGTGCATAGAAGTTAAAGCATCGGAGATTTCATGGGCGTAGAGGGTAAAAAATCTGGGGGATACAGCGTTTTGCCCGAAAGGTATGTTCATGCCCCCAAAAGTAAATGTTCATAAAATTTCACATTTTAACTTCTCTTGGTAATAAAAGGACACGTCTAATACAATTTTCACCCGATTAATACCAGAAAAAAAGTTAAATTGACAAAAAAGCGTTTTTAAAAATATTGCAATTTCGATGGGCAAAAAAATCTGTGGACTACTGCGTTTTGCCCGAAAAGTATGTTCATGCCCAAAAAGTAAATTTTCGTAAAATTTTACAAATTAACTTCTCTAAGTAATAAAAGGACACATCTAATACAATTTTCACCCCATTAATACTGGTTAATACCAGAAAAGAGTTAAATTGACAAAAAAGCTTTTTTAAAAAATATTGCAATTTCTGTACAAAATTTTACGTTTATAGTGATTTTCTCCAGAAAGCCAAATGTGTGGGTGGGTTGCAGCTACAATCCCGCCTTCCATGCCCATGAACGCGTGCAATGGCATCAACATTTAAAAAAACTAAAAAAACTTTGGAAAATGGTTCACTATCTAAAATGCATGATTGGCGGGATTCGCAGAAACGAGTGACGCACCCGCATTAGTTTCGAGAGTCCCTCCCATGGACATAGCTATAATCTGAGCAGATCTTTGTAAAAATGTTTTTCGTTACTTACCTTGTGTTTTTATCCGCTTAGTCTGTAGCATGCACTCTACAAATACCAAAGTAAGGAAAAAGTTGTAAAAAGTGTTTATTGTAAAATAGATACAATTGTGCCAGCTGGCTGTGTTCAGTGAAAATAGCAATGCTTTCAGTTTACCAAAGCTTCAGTTTGTTGGAACGATTGAACTCCTCAGTGAATTTTAAAATGAGAGTGAAAAAATTTTTACACTGCGTGCAACGTCTGCCTTAGGATACTCCAAGGGTGTTTCGCGTGGCACACAATTTGCCATAAAACAAACCAGCGGAAATAGTACATCGTAGATCGTTAGCGTTTATCATCTTGTGCTTTCAGAGTAACTCTGAACAACGGAAACGTTCGCATTTCTCCGGTTGAAGTTGACGATCAAGGGGAATACACCTGCACAGCAAAAAACAGGGCTGGACAGCGCGCAGCATCTGCTTTGGTCACAATAAATGGTTCGCCAATTTTTTTGTTTGTTGATTCAATTTATTTGAATTCACCACATGTGATAGACTAACATTTTTTAAATTATAGTGACAGGGTTAAAATAAAATAATTTCAACAGTATTTTACTTTTTAACAAGGCGCACACTGACTTCTAAATAAACCGATATCCACCAACATATTTCTGGCTTTTGCTCAAAGTAAATGTGCAGATTTGTGTTGTTGCTTGTTCAACCTATAGCTAACTTCCTGCGGTTTTATGATGCTTTTACGAATCGATAAATCCATACTACAAACCAGCGATTTACTTACAAAGGCAGGCGCTAAGCATTGTGTCTCGATGGAATACAAAATGAATTGCTCCGACGAAAAATGGCTGCCTTTGGTTCCGCGTACACGAACCCGGATTTGCAGTTGAAAGCGAAAAGCCTAACTCCCGCTTTGAATTTGACGAAAACCTCTGGAATGCGTTTATCTGATGCGGCGATAAGCCAGCACTCGACATTCCTGCCGCAGAACCCGAAACACTAATATTGCTCAACCCCCACACATTAAAACTGACGTTCGAGTGAAATTCACCAAACTTAATGTACGTGAGTTTCGCGTTGAACAGTCACGGAGTTATCTCCTGGGCCCGACGGCACGCGCTTACGTGTAGGAAATAAAACCTGGCCCGAAATTGGTGGCATTGCTCTGGAGCTTCCTAATGTAACGCTCAACTTAGAATACTCAAACACGCTGCGTTTGCTGTCACGCATCGGTTGGGTAACCATTATTTTGTACAAAGACCTGCAGCATATTTTTCCATCCGCAATTATCACACGCAGTGTTGGTTTATTGAACGCGCTCCGTGTATATTCCGTAACAAGAGTAAACGTCTGCCGGAAAACCTTCATAGCCTGTCGATATTTCTTGTCTTAGCCTTCTTCATCAAAGACATGCCCTGTCAACATTGGTTACGAACTGCAGGTTAAATCGTATCAAGGGTTACAAACAATTTGTTGACACTAGATGCATAGTTTTTGACATGCGTGTGCGATCAATGTGCTCCAGGAAAGCTACTGATCGCAATTTAATGAGTTGTATTTTGTGAAAATGTAAGTGTCGTTTTTTTTCCTCGTTTTTGTGATGCAGAACGCCTAAATATCGAGGCTAGTGTATCTGAATATTAATTTTGGCCAGTTTTCATGCTGAAGTAGCCCTGAATCAACAGATTATTCCAAAGTGGCCGTGTCTTATCAGCGCTTTCAATCGATCACGGCTATGGGAAATTTTGCTTGGCGGAATGCGTTCAATGGAACGCCTAAATCAACGAACGACCCTTAAATAAACGCGTCTTTTGTTTAACTTGAGCGTGCCTTATGAGGGAATGATACATAGCAGTGATGTGAGAACTGCGCACCATCACTTTCTGAAGTTCCGAACTTTTCGCGTGCTAAATGTTTATAGCAGGTGTCAGTTTTTGTCGATCAGTCATCTCCAAAGTATTTCAAACGGGTTTAGCTAGCGCTGAGATCGCAAGTACCCATTGACCGTCACTGCAAAGAAAATGTTACACAGTGCAATTGCTCTGTAGTTATTGGGCAGAAATAATGACGACCCGACGAAATATGGCAACTTCGCCATTTTTTCTGGTGGCTGAGATCTTCGGCTTTTTTACCGAATGATTTCAGCTCGAACCGAATCATGTTAATTTAGAAATGATGCAATTTGCGTCAGTATCTCGTAAAAGAATTCTTCAAATCCGTTGTGCANTCAAGTGAAACGTGTGATTAATTTAAGTCTGTCTGTGATTACTCAACAACAACCGGAGCCTNAACACGGGGTACCATTGGCTAGGACCGTGATTCCAGTTAACTCAATGATTGTCCTGAGTTACTCGACCTTGATCGTTCTGAGAGTTGGACTCGAATTTCAACTACATGCCTCGTTCCCGCCCAGGCTTTCTGTGACGGTTCGAAAACATCACATTAAATTTTGCTGCATATACGAAATAGCAATCAAGAGCTGTTGAAATTAGGTGTGCCGACTTCAGTTATCTTGCTTTAGGATCGGAAATGAGCTTGTCACACGTAGGGCGTGCAGCCATCCCCAAAGAATACGAAAGATATTGTATGACGGGTGTGTCTGGAATAGTATCCGTTGGTGGCAGCACTTCCTCTTTAAGCATACCCTTAAAACCGCCGCCGTTGTTGTCGTGACGCATTCAAGCAATTGAGCGTTGAGTTCAAAAAAACGAGTAAACCGGAAGGCGTTGAAGGAAACCTAGAAATAGCTGCGGTGTTTTGATAAATACGTCACGCTCATGTGATGCCTGCTTTTACATCGAAAGTCCCTTTCCCTTTGATCGCAGTCTTGTGTGAAGTACGAAGCAATTTCCTGAAAGTGTTTCAGTTGCAAAACTTTTTCGTAACTTGTCGCTACTATCTCATCCTGACTTTAGTCACAACGCAGCCTGTGTTGCGTGAACGGATGGTGGGTCTTCAACAATAATAATAACAACAACTCCGCAGTAGTTGTCGGTAACTTCAACAAGCGTACCTTTTTTCTATAAAAAACGCCGTTAATCTATGCAGGGCCACCAAAGTTTACACATGTGCCAAGCGACACAGCTGTTGAAGTGGGCGCAACAGTAACTTTGTGGTGCAGAGTGGCCGGAAATCCTCTGCCTAAGATTTCCTGGCAGGATTTAAATGGTAAGTGTCGCTTTTATGTTTCAAAGAATGTGCTTGCCCAATATCTATACCGTACCTGCACAAAATGCATTGTGCCACAAAGATATTGGAACTGTGTGCAAAAAACTCTGTGGTAACCTTTCAACGAAGTAGGGTTGAGCCTAGAAATCGCGTTGCGTTGAAGTATTTGATAAAACCGCCTCCCCAGCGGTTATGTCATGTGTACTTTGTCGAGAGGGCAGGCTTTTGGAACTGCGAGACTTAATTGCGTATATTTCAGCAGAGCCCAAGGTTAACAACCAAGTCTTACTAACTTTACAAACGATATTTCGACGTGTGGAAGACTGCCATATTTAATTTTTGGTACTTAGCTGTTTAATATCCAAGCACTTCCGCAATAAAGCAATAACTTGTTTTACATTGATGAAAATGTAAATCAAAAGAAATAACAAAGTAAGCTTAGGTTATTTGTTAAACCTTCGTCACATTGGTAAACGTAAGGAAAATTGGTTGTTGCAAAAAATAAGTGTTTACGGGATAATAGCTCACTATCTCAATTTGGCAATAGACTTCCGTAACTTGCACTTACTCAAGCGACTACTAAAAGTCTACATCACATTGCAGTCAATTCCAAGACGTTGCCAACTGCTTCGATGTGTGAACTAATAAAGACGATTCAGAACGTTTCGATAGAACTGCCAATGAGCAAGAATACACCAGTTGTATCTGCATTTTTGTGACAAATGTCGACACCATTATATTGAGCACCACAACAGCAAAAAACAGAAACAATTTTTTGTTTCCCCACATTTTGTAGTAAAGCATGATAAAAATAGAGCAATATCATTGTATTTAGAAATATTCAAAGTTTTAATGAGATTTTCTATAGCTTTTTGCAACCAATATGTAACAATAACATTGTTGTAACATTAGTTTTTGCACAAGTATGATTAAACAGTGAAGAAAGTTTTAAAATCTGCTGTACAGGAAGACCTGTGGTTATTGCATAAGTTGATGTTTATTGGCAATTAATTTGGCGATTTACTCTGGTATCATATTTATCATATTTATGTAACTTTCGCTTTAGTGTTGGATAGGCTTTCGTTTGTCTAAGTAAGCAACTAGTGGTTATAGCATATGGTACATTACACTAACTTTCAAAGCAATGCTCTCATCCTAAATCTGTTTGTTGGTAGAAATATGTGGTAACAGATACATGGATATGCTTTGGGTGTTTGTGGGAAAACAAAAAACACAGGGATACATTCACCAAATGACTAAAAGATGTTTGTTTGTTCCGCAAGGAATAGTGGTAACAACTGCAAACGATGGCGCGGAGCAAACCACTGGCTACGGCGCTGATGTATAGCCCAGGAGAATCCAACTTTATTAAGCTTTGGACATCAGTCGGTTACTTTCTACTTTATAAGTTTCGGTTATGTACGTGGTCAGCCCAAATAAAGAATGCTTGTATGCAACTTAGCATGCAGTTTGTTTGTTGATACTTTGAAGAAGTAAAACAAGGTTTACAAGAAAAAAAATTGAGCTTATTCTGATCCACACATCATTGATATGCATGTCTATAAAATTGTACAAATATATAGAAAATAACTTTACATGGAATGAAACAGCGAAGTGTAACGAAATAAAAATGCGAAAGAAATTATGATTTAAGACATGTAGTTTGCATTCACGAATGAAATTCATACATGAAGAATTTACAAGTAAGTAGGAAAATGCATGGGCTATCTTTCTCCCAGAAAGCTCATACAGAAAATATCTTGCTTGCTTAGTGTTGGCTGGAAATGCGCATCGTTGAACAAAAGCAGAGAACCCCCGAAAGATCGGCTGGCAAATTTCCAATCACTTGTTTCTCATGCTTGGATATATCATTACATGTCAATATTAAGAGTTATTTATGTAGTTTTAATGGTGGCAGCAACGGGCCTACGATCAGAGAAAATGAAGTGGTGTAATACTACAGTTGTCTGGATAGAGTCATGTGCAGCTTTGGTAGAGACAATGATCCAATCAGCTGGTAGGATGATCTCATCAAATCGGCTCAAGTCAAGCTCTGAGAAGAAACGAGACATCAGGAGGTCAAACATGTTATTAAGGCAGGCACTGAAGCAGTCCGTCGCCACGGGGGGGCTTTGGTGGGCTTAGCCCCCCAAACAAAGCTCCAAGCCCCCTCCGCATAAACGCAAAGCCCTACCGAAAACTTTATGGCGACGGTTCCGCGTTGGAGTATCCCACTACGAAAACATTTGGGCTATCAGTTTTGTCACACAATGTTGAAATCTTACTGAGATACATTAGATAAATATCATAATTAACTTCACAACCGTAAGGCGAGTGCGCATTTACAAAATTTGTTGCATTTGAATTTCGACATACCTCCAGATACTTTTGTCTAACGATACTTTTGTCATTAGCTTTTTACTCCATAGAATTACTGTGCCACCATAGCGCCCTACCAGTTGTTATACCATGTTCATAATCACCCTCAGCTGTTCCACAGGCATATTGGTCAGCATTAACGTCCATCAGCTTGTCTAGGAATTGCTTGGCCAGCCAAGTTTCTTGGCGAAGGATAATGTGATGCTTAGCAGAAAGTTCTTAAATGTCACACAAGGATGATGTTAGCGTTGAAAGTTGTGCGTTATCACTGACAAGCTCTCATTATGTATACTGCACTGTATAGTTTTTGTAGGTAACAAACGACTATTAAGATTCCAGGGCCAATGGACACCACTTTCACTTGCCCTCCGGTGACTGATATGACTTGGTCTCCATACTGTTGAACCGATATTCAAAGTGAACTTTTTGGATGTGTTATTTTAGACGCAAATGCATGGCAAAAACAAAAAGCTGGATTTACCCACTCAAAGTAAAAAAATTGTCATCGAATTTGTTTGCGTTTAGCCACGTATGACTAAATCTGTTACACAATGGAAGCAGTTTGGTATTAAGTGCACGACTGTTACCTAAAGTACAAGCGAAAATTGTCTGGGTTGCATTGATGAGCTGCTATTGAGATAGATTTGCACCTGAAGAATGCTGTTTTTCGGACTGAGGGACAACTGAGTGGAGACCCTTGGGAAAGAAAAGTTGTTGGATGTGTGATTCTGTAAATCATTACAAAATATCTTACGCCTTCTTGCAGTGTTTTTTGAGGGTCCGAAACGGTTCTTTCAAATCTTTTCATCGGTCTCTCAAAATACAGTCGAACCGCTGTATAACCACCACCAAAATGCACTAAAACTTCGTTTTATGACCATCTCGGTATTCAAATGAATAGTTGTGGTCTCTCAAATATCTTAACGATTACCAAGATCAAATCTTTAAAAAATTGCTTTCTTGTGTAGTACAGTGTGTGGTTGAGTTCTATTCCTGGTTCCTGGCCGGTCAGTTTGTATTATTACAACCAACAAGCATTTGCTACGTTGTTTACAATTGACAATAAAACTTCTTCAGAGCTACCAGCATTCACCTCAATGCGTAATTACTGACAATCGTAAACTACACCTGCTAACTGAGCCAGACGACTATGAAAGATCACGATGTTCGATTCAAAAAGTGCGTAGAAAAAAGTGATATTATTTCCAGACAAAAAAAGATGAAAAATCCACCAATCATATTTGTACATTTATGACTTGAACCACTCCCATACTGTACTCAACTAGTATGATGAACGAAAAAAATAAAATTTGTTGTCTTCATAGGCTTTTGGGGGTTTTGTCTTTTATAGATGTGATGAGGCGTTCAAGCATTAATCATCGGCTTAATAGAGATTTTTTTGCTAGAGAGCCCGTTACTTTACTTAAATTACTGTACGATTAAGTTACGCAATAGGAAGGATCTTACACGCAGTCCACTGTGTAATTCATTTATTCGTACGACCATCAACAGTGAAACTTAGTGGTGTAACTGACGGGGAGACAGAGGGGCGAAACTCCTCTGACAAGCTAAGTGTAAAAACCAGGCCCGTAACCAGGGGGGGCGCAAAGGGGCGAATACCCCCTAGAAAATTTTTCGCCCCCCCTGGAAAAATGTGTTGGACATAATTTTAAAATATTCGACATAGTTTAAAAAAATTGGGCCCCTCTCAGAAAACTCTTCGCCCCTCCTGGTATCCCAAGCTCGTTACGGGCCTGGTAAAAACCAGTCCCCCACTTGGCTTATATTTCGGTTTTAGTATTCATTTGGTTTTCAGTAGGTTGTTTTTTGCGTTTTTCAGAGTATTTTCCGGTGGTTTACAGTGTTAGTAAGGCCATCCACATCCTGATTCACCATCTTTTCTCTGTTTTTTTTCTGAGTTTTGGCTAGTGGGCCCTCTGCAGTTGCCAGTGGGTCCCTTTCAGCTAAGTATTCCCCCTGGCTCAAACCTCTAGTTACGTCACTGGTGAAGGTACAGTATGATTCTCAGTTAAAAAATATTTATAGTGTTGAAACGTTTGAGGTAAAGCAAGAAAAGTCTTGTCAGTGATCCAAAAACTGGAAATACGAAAAGGTATATATGTTAAATGAACTCCAGTTACATGCGGCAGAATTTTTAGCTCGCTTGGGTCATTTGTTCCTGTGAATCAGCTGGTCGCAAAAATGTAAATATTTGTTGAAGTTTTAAGATAATTGTTTGCACTCATTCTAACGAATGACCGTGAAAGGGTTAAAAAATCATTGTTCTAACCTAAAACTTATGCGAATCGCTTGCTTTTCACAAGATAAGCTTGCTCTAATTGGATAGGATCGGAAAATACAACACTCTTTATTACGTTTTTATGCTGCAGCGATACATCGTGCTTATATTTGAAATGCGAAAAACTTGAGTTTGAGTGTCATTTGCAACTTTTACAGTTTTCAAAGCGTTTGATGACAGCTGAGGTATCGGTCAGATTGCATTAAAAAAGTATCTACGTTTTATTCTTATGGCATGCAACAATTGCTCCTCGCTTCGTGCAATCATTTACCACATAATTAGCCATTTTCTTCATTATCATGGAGTTTTTGCGGCAAGAATAAGACATTTTGACTGCTGACAAGCTACAGTTTTGACGTGCCAACCAGCTCGAGTGATTGCTTTAGTTGTCGCTTAAAGTCGCCATTGTTTTGCTAGCACGCACGCAAACGTGAGTCAACTAATTGTGTGAAAAAATTTACGGGCACGCAAATTGCCGAGCAAAAATAACTAGTTAATGAAGTGCCTTCACGTCATTCTGTCAATCAGAATATCCTGTCATTCAGAAATTACATAACGTTTCACCAACGCGCCAGTCGTGGATGGGTTTCCCTTGATCCTCAACGGGCGGCTACGACATAAGACTTGTTACACCTCACGAAATTAACCAGCCATGATTGCTATTCAAATGAACTACAAATTTATTACAAAATGATATGTGAACGTTGCGTGAAACATGTTAAAGCATCGAGGAAATTTGGTATATGTCGCAAAAATTATTATCGGTGGTGTTGTGCAGGCAACGATATCTTCAGCGGTACTCCTCGTCCAGATAATCACGTGGTAGTAACCGAGGATGGCGACATGGTTATCTACAGTGTTAGAATTGAAGATGATGGGCTATATAAGTGCAAAGCACACAACGATCTGGATGAAATCAGCACCGAAGTTCGACTTACAGTTCAGCGTAAGTACACAACTAACCGTGTGCATGTGCTGCATGTGGTATTAATACTTGCAGCAATACTTGCAGCATTACTGATTAAGATAATTTCAGTGATATGAATTAAGATAGTTTCGAAATACCCCCCAAGGCTCCGAATGGACTGGAGTCAGCCGTCTCTGAGGACGGGGCTTGGATTAAAACTGAAGTTCCCAAACCGTTCTGAAATCCCTGCAGTATGAATTATATTTTTCATGAGGTGCGCGAGACAACGACAAGCAACCAGCAAACCCAAAAGCAATGACCCTCCTGTTGCGCCGAAGAAATGTATGTGGTTAAAAACCTAAAAATATTACGAGTAGCAATGGCGCCCTAGGACAGTGAACTTGTCCATCACTGGGTTAGAAGCTCAAGAGCGTTTCTTGAAAACTAACGGCGTTTTGACAGATGCTGCATTGACTGTATATATGGGTAATGTTTAAACTCACTGTTTAAGCAGAAAGAACCCTTGATATTTTTGCTGCGGTGGCTTAAAAAGCGTTTCAAGATATGGACCAACTGCAAGCTACTTTGACTTGGCCGCACTGAAAAGCTTTTGTTTATGCAACAGATTTTTTGAAGTTATATTTTAGTCATTGGTCCATATTTTAAGAAAATGCCCTGTTTAAATAGCTCACCGTTCCAATCAACCGCCCCCGGTCGTACAGAGAGTGCCAGCAAATACTACTGCCTCACTGGGAGCGAAAGTGACTTTGCAATGCACCTCAGTCAGTCTTCCTCGGCCGCAGATAGTGTGGTTCAAAGACAATCGTCGTGTTGATGTTGCTTCCAGCCGATCACGCCACGAAATATCCGCAGCTGGGAGTCTGCTGATTCGAGACATACAGGTTCGTTTTCAATTCAACATCTGTTCAGAATTTTGGTTGTATCTAATGAATACTGGGATTTTCGCTTTTTGATCTAACACGATGAACTGAAATGGCAACCAAATATGCTTTAATGACAGCTGTGTCTAAAGCGTTTGCTTTCATGAATTCTCACTGCTTTTTGTGGTTAAATTTTTCACATCAGATACATTCCTAGAAAATCAGCCACTGGTTGTCGAACTCAAATTCTAATTTAATACCTTCTTCAAATTTTTTGCAACATAGTTAAAAAGTGTGTGGAAGAGTGTAGTGTAATCTAAGCAATGTTTGGTCAATTGGATGTGAATATAAATCCAACACTTTCGGTTCTGAGCTGATTTCGATCTGAGCCATGATCAGGAAGCGTCCAAGGCTCCGCATCGCATCAAATCGAGCGAATTCCGCCACTGTGGTGTATCAAGTCTTTGACTGCAGCCGAGTTATCTTGAGTCATCCAGTTTTATATAGACCGCATAAGCGCATGGTTGCACCCTGGGGGCCAAATTGCACTATTGTCCAAGAAAATTTGCAAATGCGTCAATTTTTGTGCAAAATTGAATGAAATTTGCAGGATTTACCAAAACATATTGAAGATTTGTTGCAATGTGAATTTTAACTGGTCAATTTAGCTTTTGCTTGATCAGCTAATGACAGCTTTCGCTTGTATGCAGAAAGAAGACAAAGGGAAATATACATGTAAGGTAGCTAACGATTACGGCATTACAGCGTGGGATGCATGGTTGTCTGTTTCAAGTAAGTGCAATTTTTGTCTTCAGG
>JGI24159J19872_10000069_pt1 | contig 55322 bp, 39 predicted proteins | sample Ectturendosymbi4_FD_19872 | JGI IMG/M metagenome (IMG submission 19872) | reverse complement strand
TGAGCAAAAGGTCTGCCCGGAGTCGGAGTCGTTAAAATTTTCTACGACTCCGACTCCTCAGGTTGAAAATCCTTCCGACTCCGACTCCACAGCCCTGTTTGTGACGGCCTCTCTTGCTGAAGTTGACTGGATTTTAAGGTGGTAAAGTAACAAGCACACCTTGCCAGAACACCAACTTATTACGAAATCAGTGGCATCACTTTTTGACTAACTATTGTTTTGTTTTGAAAATACTTTTGTGAACATTTTTTCAACTATCTACACGGAACACGGGGCATTTGGAAGACTCCCCATGGCTCACCTGATGGGAAACACTAATGTAGATTCAGACTGCTGTTCACACGATGCGCAAAACTCTCGGTAGTCCATTGCAGGCCTGTAACCAGCTTGGGACACCAGGAGGGGCGAAAAGTTTTGCGAGAGGGGCCCAAAGTTTTTGATCTATGTCCAATATTTTAAAACTATGTCCAACACATTTTCCAGGAAGGGCGAAAATCTTTTATGGGGGCCTCCCCCCTGGTTACGGGCCCGAGTCCATGTAACACCTGCTCTGCTTAATCTGCAAAAACACACGTTTCTATGCTTCGCAACCGACAATGGCGGATCCAAAAATTTGGTACAACTGCCGCTCCCAAACGAGTATGGTGCCCTCAGAAACGGGGCTCCTTTCGGTTTTACGAGCATACCGTCTTGTGTGAATAGGCTCCTCAACACAGGCCCGTAGCCAGGTTTCAAGGTTTGGGGAGAAACACACATTTTATGGAGGGACGATTTTTGTTTATGTTTAAAACAACTTTTTCTGGAAACAACAAAATTTCAGAAGGAACAAAAAAGTTTCGGGGGCACTGTACCCCTTGGCCATGGCCCTGCCTCAACGCGGTTAAAAAATGGTCGTTTTTACTCTTTGTTTTTTATTACTGGAACAAAAAGAAAAAAATGAGGGCAAAAAGGGCAACACTAACGCAGGCCCATAACCAGCTTGGGACACCAGGGAGAGTGAAGAGTTTTCTGAGAGCCTAAATTTTTTAACTATGTCCAACACATTTTTCCAGGGGGGCAAAATTTTTTCAGGCGGTGCTTTGCCCCTACGCGCCCCCTCTGGTTACGGGCCTGCACTCACGTGTTTGGGCAACATTCGCGTTCGAAAGTATTTTTGTAAAGTATTGTGCTCTTTTCCGCATGAAATGTTTTTGTTTAATGGTTTCAAAGGCTCCTGATTCGTGTGACTTTTAAACCCATCTCATTTTAAGCTGCAATAAAGGTTTCCACAAGTCGTTCGAACTTGCAACATATTTTCGAGCAACAGCGAATAGCAAATTGAAACTTTTTTCCGTATCGCACATGAACCCTGCAATAAAGGAAGGCAGTTAACAACTCCGCACTTTTGTTTTTGCTCTGGACGTATTGTTGTTAGCCAGCTCCACATTCTGTGAGCAGGCGTCGGGAGCGCAAAACAACTGACAAATAACAGTTCCCGTATTGTGCGCGTGCTGTCCGGCTCTACTGTACAGAAATAAACCGTAAACACCCAAGAACGGTTGTTTGTTCTGGATAAAACACTGCCTAAAATGACGTTGCGGAGCGAGACAACAAATATATTCATACCTGAGACCAACAGAAATAAAAACGGCGAAATACATTTTTATGGTACCTCAAACTTTTGCATGCATGAGTTTTCACTACCTTTCTATGGCATAGTGAGTGACAAGGAATATGAAGACCGGCCCGCCGTACTTAAAGCAGCTGACCCCGTTAATTGAAATGGCTGCTGACCTGTACGCAGTTGCTTCTGTAGCAGTTTCAGACAAATCTGGAGGCTAAAGCTTTGCTGCTAGCGCTTAAATGCGGTTTCCGCTGAAAAATTAGGGTTGATCTACGCACACTTGGGCGTAAAGTTTTACTTCGAACATTGGGTATGCGTCTAAATCAGGGGTTCTCAAACTTTTTGTTGCTGTGGATCCCTTTCACTGCACCCAAAACCACTGCGGACCCCTTCGTTTTATTAACGTTTTATCGATTGAGAAATTAGATTTGGTCGCTCCTTGGTTTGAGCACTTTAAACATCCAGGCATGAAGCAATATTCAGTCTTCAGCCAGCCGCCAATTGCCATCACCAAAATCAAATAAGAACAGGCAAGTCGACCTGCAACATAAACATGTCAGACTACAATACGCATAAGCTGAATAATGGTCCGAATTAGCGGATAAAACTAACGGATTTTCTTGATTGGATCTTGGACCCCACAGAACAACTTCATGGACCCCTAAGAGGTTCACGAACCCCAAGTTAAGAACCCCCTGATCCAATGTTTGCTCAACTTCGTTTAAACTTCTACAGACACACTTGTGATTTCAGGCGTTCGCCTGATCAGTGCCACTTTGAAACTCGTATGAATTTCAACTCCAGCCTACTCATCGCACCGTGCGATGACATGTGTTATTGCGCGCGATACAATTGACGTTGCTGCGACCACGTCGTCACATTTCCAGCGAAGATGCAACTTGACCACTGTTAAAACGGCAGTCTTACCGTAACCTATGATCCGATCGTACATCATTTTGAAAACGTTATGTAAGTTCCCTTTAAAATTTGAGAAAGCACATTTAATTAAGCCTTCGTAAACAGTTAGCAAGCTTGTAGGTCTTGCGCAACGGATTTTGGCGCACAGACAAGCTTGCTAAGTCCAGTCCCATGTCGATCGCTCCGAGCTATTGACAAGCAAGACCCCGATGTCGCAACGACAATGACTGATGCTGTGTAACAATGTGTACACAACATGGCCGATCACCGGCATCCATTGCGCAAGACCTTTAAAGTGATGAACAAAGCTATAGATTAATATTTTAAGACAGTTAATAGAGTGAAAGGTTCATATCCATTTGTTCATCTCAAGAAGGTGAATTTATCATCAGGCTCCAACGCTTGCAACGATCAGTGTAAATGCGTTCGTCACTGTGTCTTGCCCTGTAGAAATCTCAGAGCAAAGACTATAGCAATGCCTACCAGCAAACTCAGCCCAGTTTCAAGAGACCGAACGACCTTTCCAACAGGGCGCTTTTGCGCTTGGGTGCAACGGATTTGACTCAATCATAGATTAAAGCGACCGCAATAAAGGTGCGCACTGGCGCGTGAAGCATAGCAGGTTATCTGTGGGGACGCCAGGGGGCTTCGCAACGAAATCGTGAAGCTTGCGGTTGCGCGCTGCACGCGTCGATAACGAGAAGCAGAACAAGCCTCTCCACAGTTAGCTCCTTTTTTGGAACTGACTGACGCAGTCGAGGCCAGGCAAAGCCACAGCTCGTTTACATGTTTCTTCAGGCCTGTACTAGAAAAGTGCGTCACCAACGCGTTTCGCACACATACCGAACACGGTTGCACCGCGTCACACTGGCCGAGGAGCACCTACGACCGGGCAGTTGTGGCTCCTGAGAGCGAGTCCATCTGCGGCTGCTCGGCCGAAGAAACAACACAACAGTCCACGCGGCAGAGCATCGGTCAGTCTGCGAAAAGCGCCGCCTGGCGCTGCACGTTTTCCAGTTGGTTTTTATTGTTGAAACGTCGCGCACAGCACAACGCTTCGCAGGAAAGTGGCGCGAATAAGCGAATATTGCATCGGTACCGCACTGAACGACTTTTGCTAAAAGGCACAAAGAAAAAAGACGTCATCGTCGACTTGCAGGTCAAAGCAGGGCGCCCTGATCACAACCGACCGGTCGGTACCGACGCCAGCCAGCACTTCACGCACGCCGCGGTCACGATTGTTGAAGCCGGGCCGCCAGCTTCCGCAGGACCTCCACTTCGACGTACATGTTGCCTTCGCCCCTGTCGAACACCCGCTGCTCTCTTGCGCCTTCATCGATGACTTCCTGCACGCAAACACCGGGTGAAGATCGTCGAACTGGGGCGTTCGTGTTTTTTCTCCCGTCCCACAGCGGCGGCCGCCTCGAGGACGCGCGCGCAGCTACCTGTCGTCAGCCGGCGGGCGATGAAAAATGACGTCCTTAAATGCTCGATGAGCAAAAGACGAATCCTCTCCTTATCGGAAAATGCGCGTCTTCTGCGTAAGTTTTCGCAAGCAGAAGTAAATATTTACTTTCCCGACGCGATGACACGGAACGTCGAGGCGAGCAGCTGTTACGGGTTTTACGACCTAACCCTCCTGCTTTCGTAAACGAAATTCGACTGCTCAATAAACAGCAGAAAGCAATAAAAACTATTAGTTGCTGCAACGGGGTTCATGCTGTGCCAAACCAAAGTTAGGACATCATGAACTTCTCGTGAGCTTAGTCCTGCTTTTCACCATATACGATGGCAAATCCAAGGACACAATACTATTTACAGGCATCAACGAGGCTTTCTCTTGTTGAGATTTGCAGTTAAATTGCTATTCGGTGAAGCATAATATCGTCTCATATCAGCACAGTAAAAAATTTAATCTGATACTGATCACGCAGAGGGCTAAAGTTTTCAGATTTTTCATCGTTTATCTATTCGAACATACCACTGCAGCAGTAACTTCCTCATTCGTTCATCAGAGCGAGCGCTGGGTAACTTTCAAAAGTTTTAATGTGTTCAGGAATACATTACTTTTGATAAGGCGTTGTTAAGCGGAACCATCCTGTTGCGCAGGTCACGGCGCAAACAAATCAAAACCAGGACATCGCACCTCTCCCCGCCAAAGCTCATTCAGTTTCGCTTTGTTCCGGATGACGCCACAACGCTGGTTGAATGCCAGGGCGACTCGAAATACTGGCATGATAGCGTTGCACGAGCCCGGCGGATGAATCACCTCGCCATATGGCGCAAGTCCAAAAAACAAGTGCGAACGTATGATCGAGTTAACCAGCGCGAAAGCTTCATCACTCGGCGCGCAAGGGCGAAAGGAAGCAAATCGAATTACAGCTGCGGAATCGGCGATGCATGACCGACCCCTGTCAAGAAGCAAATGACGGTGCGCAGCTTGCACGTGAGCAGGTCCGTGCAGGTGATCAGGCACACGTTCCTTGAACCTCCGAAAAACGCACTTCAGAATCTCTCGTATTATCTGTTGTTGTTCCGTGTCGTTTCAGAAACGGAATTCTCTTTACAAAGTACACCTCGCCGGCGTCATTATGCAGTCCGAGATGGAAAGCGGAACGCGTTAAGGTGGCAGGACGTCCTTTGTTGCGACCGCGTTTTTTTCGCTTGCAGGAAAACTGAGCTCGTCGTGCAGTTGATTCATGCACGAGCGAATTACCGCGACAAAAACTTGCTGGTTGAGGAAAACACGAAGTCGTCCTTCTGACTTCCCAAACCCTGCGCGAGATCCTCTCCGCGCTGATTTACAAAGCGCAATGGCGGCTGCCGATGGGCTTTCATCCAAGACCATCACTGAGGCGGTGCGCAGTGAGTGGAGCAAAGCACGTTTTTCGAGCATGACGAAGCGCTGCAGCTTCAAACAGGCGTCGACGTTAAAAAAACACCAACGCACTGCGTCGAAGAAGCAGCATCGCAGGACAGAGTTTGCGGACGACGCCGATGTCATCATGCATCGGGCGATGCCCGTTGCTCGCGTCACGCGGTGCGGACTTCAGTAACTTGCCGAGGGTTAAATAAAAACGCGGCCGCCATTGACCGCCAGAATGCAGGGGCCTCTTGACGAGGTCCGACAAAGTTTCGCCGCAAACGCGCTATTTAAAGCGTGCGCTTCTATGATCAGCCGCTGTTGAAAAGCGCCCAGAAAGATTCATCCTCACGAACACCGGGCCACGAGAGGTCACGAGCGACAAGTGCTCCACTGACAGGCGACTGCGAAAACGATACCGAAGGTCACGAAGGTCTGCCCTACAGCAAAACGTTTTTCACGTTTGCTTTCGTCACGCAGGAGGAACCCAAGATGATGCGAATAACGGGATTTCGACACCGAAGTCGGAGAAAGAGAAGGTCAAACGCGCCGAAGCGCACTAAAAGCGCTGAACCGTAAAAAGCACACATGTGCTGGGTTTAAATTCGTTCGAGGCGAACTCGGAAGAGCGGCGCCTGGAACCGCTTCTGGAGATGCACGAACCGTAGGAAATGTTTGTCTGATACACTTCGAGTTATTGAGAAGACTCGCTAACGCGGCCAAAGATACCGATGGTGAGCTGCCAACTCGGATGGGATCGAACGCGAATCTCGACAGAAGAAGAACTTCTCCGCTTCGCTCGTGCAGCGCATGACCGGCATTGCGCGGCGCGGCTGGTGGCGAAATTATCGGCGGACGCGTTATTGTACCGATATCGCCGCTCTTGAAATGTATGAGCCCGGCTTGTTTTCATAATCATCGCCAAGCACAGCCGGCAAGAACGGGCACGTTTCGGACCACTTAGAGAAATCTCCCACGAAACGACCCGGGGCTGGCCGCACGATTGTCGGACTCCTCATGCCAAATCATCGTTATCATGCACAAAAACTATGTTATGAAAACTCGCTTTTATCCGATAGCTTTCAACAAGCGCCTAACCCTTGTTATGCTTTTGCTGAGCAGCGATGGCTTTCACCGGCCCTTCGACAATGACGCATGTTTACTCTTGTTCAGAATACACGCTTTGAAACGAGGTCAGGCAAAACGTGAAATAGCCAGTCTCGCTCCTTACCTCTTGGCCCACGTACGTCTCGATCACGTCACGAACGACAGAGCTCAAACGTTCCGCATCACCGACTCCGGGCAACTTCGCCATGCACTCGACGGCCAACTCGAGAGCGAAGGTATCGACTGACGGTTCCCCTGTAAATACGTTTGTTTGCCCTCGCACAAGCAAGCGAACTGGATGTGGTAGACGACAAACACTGGACGCCTTGAACACGTAGAGCGCAACGAGAAAGGCTGCGCGAAAGTCCTGGCAGCTTAACGAGCTCGCTCGCCAAGAAATCTGATAATCATTACACAGCAGGACGTGCGGTCATTTTAAAGAATTGCTCTGAAGTAATTGCTTGCTGAGTTGGTTGAGCGTTCTACGTACGCCGCAGGAACGGATGGCAAATTAGCAGCGATTACACTTTGGACCGCCAAAAAACATCGCTGAACGGTTTGTTGAAAGTGGCCAAAAACACGCCACGTACACCTTTGTAAGGTTACCGAAAGAAAAGTTTACATAACTCGCGGCAATGGTTATGCAACATCACGGACCACAGCAGAGCAGCTACGCTAGCCATGAAGTACTGCAGATACTGTCTGAAAACCAACACTACCGATTTTTTGGGTGGTTTGAGTTCATATGGTGACAATCGGTGATACGCGCGCTTTTAAATAGCAACCATCATAAGTTATTCATTTACTAGATACAGAATTATTAACTGGCTAACCATGCCAACTGGCTATTCTAAGCTTCATGTTGGTCAGATCTAATAGCTTCTCAGCAAACTAACTTGGCCAGTCTAAAGACTTGGAGTTGCCATGACTTTGTCAACATAAGCAGCATTGGAACAGTTATCTACGCCTGAATTAGAGCCGTTTTTTTTCATTTATGCAAACCGCTTTTTGTTCACAAATTGTGATTAACGTGAAGCGGAGAACAAGCGAAAAATACATTGCGTTTTGAATCAAAGCGAAAACATTTCGAAAAGAAACACTTTCACGCATTTCCAAACACATGACACCTCCAACAGCCATCTTACCGAAACCGCAGTTGAACTTCAGCGCCAACAAGTGGACGACATTCGCAGCACTTCGACGCACCAGCTCGTCTTCATCAACCAACATCGAGAGCAAGATCTGCCAGACGTTGAGCAGCTCTAGCTCTGCCACGAAATGAACGGCGCTCAGCAACAGTCGGGAATGCCAAACGTTGTCACGTCGACACTGACCATCATGGGCAACACAACCGGCGTACCGACATCACCCGGAGCGCGATTTCTGCACCTGTGCGCGCATTGCAGCGACCTGGCGGATGACCAGCACACCAATTGCTGCTACCGAGGCAGAAAAAAACAAGCTACGGAAAAGCGCGGCCCGCGGAGCGAACAAAACCGGATAAGCGGCAGACGGCTCATGACAGAGCGACTCCGCTCAGAATGAGCGCACTCCTGCGTAGGAGTCACGCCATCACGTGACAAGAACACCACGAGTCTCGTGGTGAACGTGCACTGACTACTGACAAGCAGCTCAGTAGACATGACTTTTCTCATACCTTTGTTTCTATAAGGCAAGGCCAGCAGCGGTCTGCTATTAATTTGAGCAAAGTAGCGGCCGCAGAAAGAAATACATTCGCAGCATGCAGGCGGTTGGTTTTCCAAGGATGGTGTCCCAAAATGGCTGAGAAAGGCCCAGCATTTCACAGCAGTGGCATGTGTTTGCTAGTGATTGGTTGCAACCTAACATTTACCATTTGTCAGAAACAAAACCTGCGTCATCTTTCTTCCATTAGTTTAACAAAAAAACCGCGTCTGGTACTCGCACTTGAAAAATCAAAGCATCTGATCATCGACAGGTCTTACCAGTAGACCTGTCTCATTAACGTGGACCTTTCAGGCACGCTCGTTTAATGGGACGGAAAATGAAAAGGCATGGGCAATGTTCAGGGTTTCACAGGCTGGGATACGCGCGAAGGGCTTTCTGAAAAAGTTAACAACTTTCTCCAAGCCCAGCTCAGACTACGCTGAAGGAATGACATTAGGGATACTGCTAGGCAACGAGCAAGCGAAACGATTGGTTCGTTTTGTCCCTAAATGCAGTGAGTTTTTGCAGAAGTAGAAGATGTTTTTACTTCTGCAAAAACTCACTGCATGAAATCGGAGAAAACGTACAGGAATAAAACAAAGACATTCACGCAATGGATTTCGTGCCGCATTAGCGCCCTTTGGTGACGCGACATCAAGCAGGTGTCAAGCAAACGTTGTTGAAACAGCTGTGCAGCATAAAAAACCTTATGGTCACGAAAATGTCAGGTGGAAGATGTCACTTGCAACGTTCAATAACCACTTGAAAGCGAAGCACTTCAGAACACGGTATTCAGTGCCAAAGTAATGGAATCGACGTAACTGGAACTTTTCAACAGGATGCTGCAGCTCGTCGCAAGCATGCATGGAAATGGCCTACCGCGGCAGGAATTCACGACAGGGGAAAAATAAAGACGATCGCAGTAAAACGCTCCTTGGCGTACTGCGCCGACCTTTTTTGCCCTCCGACGTAAATTTCTATTCCAGGAATCGAGGGCGTCGGGCAGTAATCAAAGCCGCGACCATCCCCGAGCCCTGCAACGATCCGCGGTTTCCTGAAACGCAATATGGGCCGATTACACAATAGCGGCGTATGTCGCAGAGGAAGGATTGGCGCAAGCAGCAAGTCCTTGACAGCGCAATTGCCACGCACGCGGCTCGTACGTCGACGCTTCAAATACGAGACAGTCGCCGTCAATTGCACTGCTGTTTGTGTGTAACAGGAGCCAGTAAGATTGCGGCCAATCAAGCGTGGAACTGCACAAGACCTCACATCACCCTTGCAACGTGCTGCGCGGGATTATCAGGGATGTGATCGGTTTTGCATCTTGGTTCGAACTTGAAATGCGTTTAAGGCACCAACACAGCAACACACCAGGAATGGGAGGGAGCCAGCTAAGTATCGGGGGAGGGGTGGAAATTTGGTTTCAGTTACTTCGGCAACCATGTTCTACTTCGAACCAAGAAGCGAAAGCTTCTCGTAAACTAAACTTGACTTGCTAAGTAAAAAGTTAGTGCCACTAAAAACAAATACCTGCTGGGGGGAAAACGACGTGACATGACAGTTGCCGCGCAGCAGTGGCCATCAGGGACGGGGAATGAAAAAGCGCTGCTCAGATGGTGGCTTTGTCAGATGCGCAGAGATGCGCCGATGATAGATCACAATGCCAAGTGAAGCAAACTGGAAACCGCGATCGTTGTCCGAATGCATTTCGCAAGTGATGGATGAGGATGGCAGCTACCGGCATCGCACCGCCGGTGGATGCTGCGACACGCATCTGTCGCGAATCCGTGTTCGCTTATTTCGAACCGGCGAGCCTTGACCGAACTCGTCCGGGGGAGTGACAGGCGACGCCACGAGCAGCGCGGTCTGATCAACAGCGAACGAAAATTGCTGGGAGCGAAACGCGCGCGCGAAAAAAAACGCAGGAGTGTCAAGCACTGAAAAAACTTGCAGTCACAACAACCGAGGGAAAAGACGCGTAATCCGGTCGTCCGCCGCCGAGGTCCGAGTCGACATCAAGCTGCTCGCCGCGGGATGCTGACATCGTTTGGGGTTAAATCCTTAGGCTCGAGGGGCCGGTTTACTTGCACGACGCCGAACCGCTTTTCATTCCACCTGACCTCTGCTCCACGGGCGGTCGGGCTGCTGCGCTGTCCTCCCTGCTTCAACTAACGCTGACGCTAAACTGGCTCCGCAGCGTACGTGAGGCGTGGTCGTCGAATGCCGATGGAATTGCTCTTTACATGAGATTGAAAACTCAAGTAAAGTTGAGTCGAAATTCCAACTTGCAACGCGGTTGTGGCACACGATATCGCGACGTGTGCCGAGCACTGTCCATGCAAGCGGTTTGTTCGGTAAAACTCCGGGTCGTGGTAGTCAACGTTCCTTCGCGAATGAAAGGTGATCCTAAGAGGGTCTAAGACCAACAAAGCCCGTTTCCGCGAAGATCGAATCGTTCTCGTCAGTGGTGACAGCAAGAGATGGAGTTCAACTCACTATTCTAATCCTAAAACGCATGCACACAAAATACCAAAGCTTTCGTCGTAAAACCCACTACAGACACTTGAGAGCGTACTACTGGGGGCAAACAGCCTCGAAATGTGAGAAGCACTTCAGTGTTTAACAACGCAGTGCGATTGGCTTACTTGATCAGAAAACTTGCGTTACCTCCCGTTTGTCAACAGTTTGAACTGGACAAGCACAGAGCAAACCTTCCCGTTTGTTTTAACGGCTTCGCCCGCCCAAAGTACTCTTTTTCAGGTTCCCAATCAAAGCGCCCGTTCACGGCGCGACGACCTCCGACCGAGCCAAGGAGCGCGAGCAGCAAATAGCCACACGAGTTGCAATGGTCGTCGGCGACGGAACAAAGTGTTAATGGATACGAATGCACAGGCTGCGTGTCGAAGTGCAGAGCGGCGTACAATTGCTGGTGGCCCGCTACACCACCGCGGTTGAAAGGCGCCGAAAGCTGAGCTCCGAGAGCGGGATGTTGTTCTGTCAACCGGTGGTTTTTACGGGCACTTAACGCGGCTTGTAATACACAGCGTGCAGCGCAGCCAGCCTGGATCTGATTTGTCGAAGGAAGAAGTAAACGAATACGGCCTGTCCTGCATCGGCTCGGAAGTAGCTCGCAACGACGACAAAATCTTTTTCGGTCAAAGTGCACCGCTCGCGAAGTTGCCGTAGAAACGGCGGAAGGAGCTTGAAGTCGTCTGAAAATAACGCGCACGGCGGCGGTCAGTGCGCGTGTAGGTGTGAAGGTTACAAGTGGGAGCAGCTGAGACGCGAAAGCGAAAGCGGAAAAAAACGCCGATTCACGATGATCGGCAGTGTGCTTCATAAGAAAAGCAGAGGTTTTATGAAAAATGAACCAGACCCGAGTGCAGTTTGAGGACTGCCTTGAGGATCGGGCCAAATACATTTTGGCATGCACTCAATTTCGACGAGCGCACTATTCAATTCGCTCTTTCGTCAGCGGTGAATCAGCAGAAAACCGTGATCTGTCGGCTTTGGTCACGCTTTGCGTGTATCGATCGGCAGGCACAAACAAGCAAGCCAGCATTTGGCTTGAAAACCATTGCGGTCGGTGACCTGTAACGGCGCAGGAACGCTGATTGACGAGCCACAAAACCAGGTTTACAATATCATAAACCAGCGCGAAAGTTCCGGGCTCGCGCGCAAAAACGATAAAAACGAAACGATGCGGCGCCTGTGCACCGACGCGAACCCGGTGGACGCGGGCCTAGGGCCGCAGTCGCACTGGAACGAAGGGCTTGTTGCTGGGAACGGGAATTGAGGTTCGATGCTGAGAGAAACGGGTTGGAAAAAGACGCTTGACAAAATATCGCAACCATGCAGCATCAGCAACATTTCGAATGCAAAAGAAACGGATGTTCTGCCAAGCAGAGCTTTATCAGATGCTATCACCACGTCCGCAGCGAAGAAACGACGCTCACTCGACGAAAACGACCTTGGAAACTGTCAATACTGCATGAAGAGAAATGCGTTTTTTTGCATAAGAAGAAAACGCGCTTTAATCTGTCATTACACGGGGCCGACTTATTTTCGGAACCCATCGATTTTCAGGCACCGCACATTTTTTTCCAAAAACCGCTGTTTGTTTGCGCAAACAACATGTGCCGGGCTGAAAATGAAAATGTGAAGCACGCGGCTTTAATCCAGAAGCGAAATAGGTCGTGAACGGGCACACTGCACCGACACATTTACAAACACGGTCCAAGGTCTGTTTACGCTGCGTTATTAAAAGCAGTGACGCATCCGTGCCGCACCTACAGATTAAGATCTGCCGCACAGTACCGAGAAAAAGACTTGTTTCAAGGCGATATGAAATAAATCAAGACGCACCGCAATTACGGGATGACTGAGATAGAAACTATTTTGGCAACACTGCTTGCGGCCGACCGGTTGTAACGTTGCTTGGCAACAAAAGATGTGTAGCTGGAAGTGTGATGTTTCGCTACTTGGGCTGAAGTGTTTGCTTCAAAGGCGCGATTTTTTTCACCGACAGTGCGCAAAGCTCTTTTGAAAAGCTTTCATTCGAAGCCAGACACACACGATGCAAAGTCCACATGCGTTTGGAAGCTTCCAGCACTAGCTTTCGTGAAAGGAGACGAGAACCGGATAACGCTAGAATTAAGTCTCGCTTCCAGCTGCGTGCCGCTGCCGTTTTTCAGTCTGTCGCTTTGAGGCAAGAAAAGAACAGAAAAGTTGCAACACCAAATGCTTTGTCGTGGTTTTTCAAGAGGTTCCAGAGATGGAGGGAGTCACGGGGACAAAACGCTTCGATGGAAAATGACTCGTGTGTTGCTGCGCAAAGGAATGCTGTCCGCACCGCCCCCACGCAACTGACGACCCCCGTCGCCGCAACCTTTTTGAATAAAACGTGTAATCACTGCCAGGCGCAGAATATGAGAAACGCTCGGGTGAGCATCACTGTCTTGCCTCGCACGACAAACCGACTGCTGCAATGACGTGTAGGCCCGTCGACAAGCATGCAACCGCAAAGGTACTCCTCGCCCACGCAGCCAATGCCGCCGAGCCGTGACCGTGTAACGGTCGATATCGGCAAGCCTACACTCGAGCATCAACTTGAACGCTGTTGCACCACCAAACAACGCGTCAGAAGAACCGAAAACGGATCTCGCATGCACCGAAGGAGGTCCGGAATCTCGCCAAGTGTTCAGACCGATCACACATCCTACGCGTTGCACCACCTGACTTGAGCGCGCGCTGACAATAGCACAGTGGTTTTTGACTGAAAGAAAAAACGCTTAACAGGCGACATTCGCAACGTACCCGTGAACAGGTTTCGATCCTCGTATGTCAACGCCGAGGCGGGAAGCGCTTGCAGACAGCGGGCGACTCTTCGTCTGACGGTGACGTCTTCGTGGGCGTGACGAAACGCTCGCCTCAAGGTGCGCGACCAGTTCTCCGCTAGGCGGCGCGATTTCCGGTCCGGAAACTGCCGAATGAAATGGAAATGAATGTAATGCCTGTGTTTAAACCACAGGACGACTTGGAAGAATCTTTCGACTTCAGACTTTCTCGTTTGTTGCAATTTTGAATGCTTGCTTGCCGTTCAAGCACCTCGTTAATAAAGAAGACACTAAACTTTTCCAGCAGCGCAAACAGAACTTTCGAGAAACGCGCAGGACTACGTTGGGCAGAGTCGTTTGTGAATGCCCGATTATGTAAGACGGGCTGTCCAGAAACAGTTAAATTGTTTGAAGAATACCATACATTTGGGGTAAAATTAATGACGAACCAACCCAGAACTCGTACTTCAACTGCTTCGGATAATATTTACAAGCAGGTAAAAGAGTGTTATTACCGACGCCTTCCGTTTAAAGCAGGGACAGTTATCAACGAAGCCAGGATAAGGCCCTGCGCTGTTCACCCGACTATGCACGAGTGGAGTTGTAGCTTTTTGATGCGAAATCGCGAACACGCTTCGTTGCACGCACGAAGAAACCAGACTGTACGACTTGCATACTACTCGAGCTTAGCGAAGTGCACAGCAATAAAGATATTTGACGAGTGTATGTTGCGCCGTATTTACACTTGAATGTAAATTCTGGCGATCTGGGGCGAATTTCGATAGATTTCACGCTTCTTGAAGTGTCTCAATCTCGTGCCAGTTTACACCAGAGAACGAGATTGCATCTTCTCATGTCCTTATTAAGGGTCACGGCATCCCAGGTTACTGGTAAGAAGCGTGAACAATGGAATCATCGCGATTCAAAATAGACACGGAATGCATTACGACGAGAGAGGGAAACAGACAAGACGGAAAAGCGACTTTTCATTCGAACTTCGTCTAAGTCGTCAACAAGCAGCCGGCATACATTACATGACGCGCTGCATGGAAAGCAAGGCAGCCGCCAAATGCTTCAGGCGTGATAGCCTGGAATAGAACGGCGATCCGATGGCTGTAAAGCGAAAATGTGTTGGAGCGAGAGAGTCGCAACACCGCAAACACAAGTGGGCCTTGTTTGACTCTGCTTCGAAAGGCTCTTCGCGGGATCATAAACGCATCGAGAAATTGCACGACGCCGTGTTATCGCATTAACGCATGGCTGCGATCCTTCGTTTTCACTTTGTTCGTCAGGCCGCGAATCCCCCGAGACACACCGTAACATGGCGGGCAACAAAGAAAAAATCAGATTACAAGATAGGTGCGTCGGGTTATTAAGCGCTGACTGATTGCGCAACGTCGCTTGAAGCTCTTAACTTCACTCACACTCATCAAGCAGCGCAGACACGACGACTGGTAGGCAACAAAGGAGCCGAGCACCCCGGCAGCGGGCGACCGTTGTTCGCGCTCGAGCTGCTGCAGCAAAGTGACGTGCGCTTCGACGTTCTCCTTTCCAACAACTTGCACGAGCACGTCGATCACCTGCAGCGCGAAAAAAACACAAAGCAAACACGACGGGGTTGTGTCGGTCGAACGCGCGAACCGCGGCAGAGTTCACCGCGCAATGCATGTGAAGGAACAGCTTGACTCACCGAAGCCAGGCGTCGGGACTGTTTCTCCTCGTGCGCGAGATTGAATAACGCCGGACACAGGGTTGCGACACCTGCGCGCAAGAAGACGTATACAATTGATCGAAATATTCCGCGAAGAAAGGATATTTTTTCCACCGCGGGTGCCCACTACTCAGCAGCACGCATTAGTCGACCGTTCACTGGGCAGGGGCAGGTTTGACGCTCGTCAAGAATGAGACCGGGCCGGTGCTGACCGGTGTACGAAGCGACGCGTTTTTAACAGAAAAACTGTGGCGTGAGCAATACAAACGGAACAACATGACTAATATGAACCGTAACAACTGAGGATGCTTGCTTAGTAGGCGAAATCAATACTCTGTTTAATATCACCGTGACTGACGCATTGCTGAGAAAGGGATGATTTCAATAGATGGCATCGAACTGGTGGTCGGGCAATCACATTTCAAAAGGACTTGATTAGTTTCGAGCGTGACAGAGGTTCAACTTCGACTGCTTCTCGTAGAACAATCGCGCTTGTTCTGAACGAAACATCTTTTCAACTTGAAGAAAACGCACGGACAACAACGCGGTTGCTCCTTGCAACGATCGCTGGTTTCGTTTTGTTAAATATATTTGGAGTGAAACAACCCACTGACACGTTGCTACGCAACCTGCACGTTGTTTCCGAGCAATTCAGGTCGAACAGTTTGTGCTGCAAACGCACGGTGTGTCGCAAACAAATCAAAATGCAACGAGCCGGGCGACAGCGTGCATAAACACTCTGCGACGTAAGCCGCTTTATTGGCACATTTCATGGCGTGAGCTGCAAAGAAGTAACAGTTGAAACAATGTGAAAGCCAGATGGTTTTGTCAAAAGTGTGTATCACCACTATTAAAACTTTTTATTGTAGACTTAGGGTTGCCATTTATGTAACAGCATCAAATGAAACCTGGTCAGGCAGATAAGCTGATAAAAACGTGTAGGTTGCCATGCAAATTTCTTTTTACTGCACAGAGGATGTCAAGAAACACGTTAGCGACACACCAAACGTGGTAGAAGTCGCTGTTTGTGCAGTGAAGCATGATACGAATCACTGAATACGTAAAAATTACTGACACACAGCGGACATCCACAAATGTGCAAAATAAGATGCATCTTTTTCAGTCAGCGCTTTAACAGTCCTAGCGCAGCTGCTTTCGATCGGGTTAAATGCTTTTTAGATAATGGGCGCGAAAAACGTAAATCTCTTTAACGAGATGTTACGACAACATGGCTCCGACGAAGAATAAATCACTGCGACATTATGCGCTTTTACAGCTAGTCTCCAGTAAGACTTAGAAGGCCGTGGTCCGCGCAAAGGTTATGAGTCAAAATGGATCAAATTACGTTTGCACAGTTGGCCCAAGTGGAATGCTTCATGAATTCCCACAAACAACCAAATGCGTGACCCACGTGACTTTGTCTTGATGGTTACCAACAAAGCGTAGTGCAGTTCACTTTCAATATGTTTGGACAGAAGGCCACCTACTCTTAAGACAAAGGTGTCTAACGTCAGTGCAAACACTGTGCAGCGCAACAATATAACATAACCGTTGATCAAACGTCACCAAGACCATTATTTTTCTGCACATCAACATGTCGCGAAACGATTTCAAACAGAAGTTTGCCCTGAATGAGGTCTCCTCACTAAGAGTTGAACTGCGTAAAGCCGTAAGGAGACATAATTGCCATGTTCAGTACAACAGGGATAAAGTCATTTTTATCACAAATCTAGTGGCAACAGAAAAATATGCCAAGCATTGATAAGCAGAGATGTTGGTTGTTCGTTCATGATTCAATGCGTTCCTCCTGGTTGCACATGATTTTTACGAAAAGATAATTCGACTGGGATGTTCCTGTGGTATTCAAGAAGTTGCTCCTTTAAACACTCCTACAAGAATTACGCATACATGAGAGATGAAGGTGTTCTCACTTTTACATCAAACAGACCGCAGTACTGTTAGGAAAGTTGTGATGGTCTACTTAAAATCGAAATGTTATTGCCGGTACTGTCCCAGAACACTTGCGGGCAAGAGCAAAAGGTTGCCTGCTTTAGGAAATAAGCGTTTTCAGCGCAGCCGTATTTACACTTTCAAATGCATCTTTTCAAATTTTCCAGCGCGCTGCATGAAACGTCGGGTTTAGATTGAGGGAAAAACCCATGGGAGGTGCGTTCATGTTACGCAGAAATCACCAGTGTCATTGAGGCCGTAGGACGATTTAGAATCTTTCATTACGCAGGGGGCAAGGACCAATTTAGTTCACCACAAATCTCATGGGCTCAGCATGCAAGATTAGGTTAATTTACGACGGCCTATGGCTGCTCGGCGTTTTAATGAACCACCGAGCTATCGCTTTCCTTAGCTGGAAGCTGGTGGCTCGGTAGAATAAGCGGTTATCGCAAATAGACCAACGCACTTTGCGGTCATGGATTTTGTGGTTGATGAAAAGAACAATTTGTTGCATTTCCACCGAGACACAAGCATCTATTATTGTTATGCAACAAAGCAAACTAACAATTTTACTCTCGGGTCTTTTTTTCGTTGTGGCTTAAGCAGTTCGTCTTTCGATATCTCTTGAAAACGGGCCGCTGCCCAATAGTGCTACCAGCACAAGGCAAAACAAAGCGATTGCAACTCAACGCCCACACTTAGGTGTCGCGGTGAACTGTCCATGCTTACGTGCTTTGCAAGAAGATGCCGTCTCCAACTGATCGTTGATCGCGCGAAGGGCGGCGTCGGCGATGCCCGGCACCCCGCAAGCGAGCAGATCGTTCGCCTCCATTTCGGTGATCGCGTCCCTGCGCGCAAAGAGTCGGGAGGGTCTGTGAGTGAACCATCATCAGCAGCAGCAGCAGCAGCAGCAGCCATGGAAACGTGCCTTGTATTCAAATAGGCATGTCTGGCTCGCTCGCCCGGCTGTCGGCTATTGAAAGAAACTTTGGCATTGAGACAGGAACAACGTCGCGACAGTCCGTCAGCGTCAGCGTGGACGCGGTCTAAACTGACGGAAACGGTTCTCAGCGGCGAAACGTTGCTTCGCTCACCTGACGGGCACATCACGCACACGTTTTATCTGCAGCAACGCCTGCGAACGGAACGTAACACGGCGGGCATCGCTATTTTGTTTGTTCGGTGCCTCTCGATTAAACCAGCTCGCAGGAAGCTCGGCAACTATGTCAATAGAAAATGACTTCCTCATTGCGCGCAGCATAATCACCAGAAAAATGCGTGAGCCGCCAGCATGCCGACCGAGGACTGCATCATGGTTAACCCCGCGTCGNTTGCTCCGTTCCTTGGGTGCGAGCAACGCAGAAACTCCTTGACGATCCGACGAATTGTCGGCCATTCTTTCTCTAGCGCAACACCTGAAACANAAACATNGAGAGTCGCGCGTGTTTCATTTATGTTCGTTTGTAGTGTTCTTAGCTCCAAGCAACAACGTCCATGCCTGCATTTTAGGAACTGTGTGTGCGTCAGTTCTTCTGCATTTTGGGATGCTTGCATGCGCGCGCACTTTTTCTNGATGGTTATGGTTTGACCAAGGCCTCCTAGAAACAGCTCAGAGTTAGCAAGTCAGGCAGGCCTGTTTATTGNATTGCTCTCTAAAGATAGTTACAGGACTGCAGATTAGCAGGGGTGCGTTCGCGGTGTGAAAGCCATCAACCAAACCTTCCTAANCCCCAGCCCTCAAGCAAAGGCTTTTGGCACCGTAGCTTTTTCCGACATTAATTCTTCCAAAACACGTAAGTGAGCTTTCTTTCCAGGAGGCCTTGCTTTGGCGCAAAACTGCACAGCGACTATACGTGACACGCGCACGCAGGGGAGTTCGGGGGTGACCTGACCGGCCGCGAAAGTCGCTGCAGCTTCGCAGTGTTTCGCACCAGCACGCGATGCAGACGTTACGGCCAGCGTTTATTGCTGCTTGAACTTTGCCGCGAACTTATCGAGACAGGACGCTGCTCGAAAAACAAAGACGCCACCAGGTCAGTACAAAATCGGACACGTCACTGGCAACAGTGTCGCGAACCACACGTAATCGGGACCGTCCGCCATGTTGACCACAACTGCGGTCGGGTAATTGGCCAGGCCGATCGGAATTTAATTAAGCCGGTGCTGGTGCGCGAAGGATGACGAAGGTGTTATTTGATTTCGAATTCGGACGGTAACGTCACGTTTCCCCGCAGATAAAACTCACACGGTGAAAATTACACTGCCGAGCACTTGAACAAAAGTGGTGGACGACGAGAAGCGAAAAAGCGGCTTTTGGTGACGAATTGATTCATCGCTGGCCTCGGCTGCAACCGCATTCCAAAAACCTGAACTTCGCGCCGCTGCAAGCCACCAACCCGTGACCGTGTTTTTCAAAGCGCGCCAGAACTGCACTCGCGCGCGCGCACACGCTTCTGCGCGGGTGGAATCACGCACTTTCCGACGCACGCAACACAACAGCGTCAAATTGACTGGCAGGAAAAATCGGTACGAGGCAAAAATATTTATGATAAGATTACAGCGCGTGGGATGCACAGGCGACCTTTAAACGAATAAGAGCAGCAAACTCACCGCTCTTCAGCGCGCTTTGTACAAGCTGGAGCAGAACGTCCGCAAAAGCCGATCTCGTCACGTGACACAGGCTAAGCAAAACAAGAGAAGGTTGAGTCGCGCGCCGTTCGTGCCCACACGACAAGTGCGGGTGGCGCGGAAGCGCAAGTAAATGATGTAAAACGATGAGGCAGAAAAATTGAACGAAAAAAAACTCATCAGGGTTGGGTGCGCAGAAAGCTTGTAGTGGTGCGATTGTTACTATGGATAGGTTCACTTTGTTACATCTCACTAAACGCAAGCGCTTCATTCAACATTTGTTACAACTTCGCTCGGTCAATGCTTCAAAGCAGTATCAAGAAAACATGAAGTCATTGTTNTCACGCGCATCAAAACCAAAAATAAAGCGCAATCAGNAAAGTAAAAAACTTTGCTTGTAAAGTAGTTGAGCAAGAAAAAGAACGAAATTCCGAGTATGCGAGAATTTACAGATTACGAAAAGCTTTCAATAAAATGCGAAAGACATCACCACGCAACGCCGGCAGGTCAAACAAGGTGCTTTTGCAGGGGCGCATTTCGCTCATATATTTGCTCGTAAGTGCATGCCTTACCAAAAAGTAAATTTGTATAAATACTAAGCTACGCAGAATTTTTAGGTGGTTTGCCGGTGCGAGTGGGCGTGAGTAGATTTCGGAAACTCGCTAGCCTGAACCATTAGATCAGCTTAGCAGTTGCAGTCTATTCTCAGCGCTGAACGAGCCTACCTTGTCACAGGACTGGAGCTGCGGATCAGTGAGGAAAGGAACTGGTGGGAATGGGTGGAGGCGATTTCAACACTGCAGCTGGTCACAAGCTTTCCGTGTAATTTTTTAACCTGCAAAAGGAGCAAGAGCTTAGGATCAGCTTCTACCGGTAAGAGAAGCGACATCAACTGCCAAGAACGCACTCAGCGTCGCATCAAAGACGCTTTTAAACTGACAACCGCCCGTCGCCAAACTGGAGGGATTTTGGGCCACAAGCCGGTATTCCGCTAATGTCCCACGAAGGTTCAGCGGGTCCGACTGAGCCTTGCCAGTGCGCGGTCGAAACATCCCCGCGGGAATTCCGGCAGTTCGAGATAGAGCGCGCGGCGCAGTCTCGGGTGACTCAAGGCGCGCTAATAAAAAAGTCGACGCGCAACCGCGCGCCTGACACTTGCAACAAACAGTGATGCTAATCGCCGCAGATAGACCCGACGCTGTTTGCTTGGAGCAACACTGCACACCAACACAAACAAGCGCGTCGCAATGTAGGTCAGCTGTCACGGCGCGCAGATTGCCGCAGTGAAAAACCTGTTTCTCCCTGCCCGGGGTCTCCGAATCTTGCGTCCGATGACCTCGTTAACGATTTCGATTGACGGGGATGAAGCGCTTAACAGAACGACGCCGACGATTTGAAAGCAAACAGTGCGGCAAGAAAAGTCATTAGAAGCGAGATGAGAAGATTAGCGGTGCGCCTGGCAAATGAGCCAATCACGTCAAAGACCCCAAAACACACCCGGGCTGATGAGCCACGGAATGACGGCAGAATCGTGGCTCTGCTGTCTAAAAACTCGAGCCGAAGCCGCTCGTCCACAACCTGCGCAGGGCACGGGGTCGTGCCTGAACGTTTTCACCAGATTGACGAGTTTGAAGAAGATGAGTCGAAAGTAAACACGCTACCTGAAGCAACGAGCCGTGCAGCTCGTTGTGCGTCGAGCAGGTGTCGATCGACGCGATGACGTGTCGCAGCCTGGTGACGCAATCGACCACGTTCGACAAACTGGCCAGGGCGGTCGCGGCCATGGTTCGAACTTTCAGGATCGGGCTTGCGGCGCACCTGCGCAACAAGCAAACACGTCGCGGGGTTTCTTCGGCGATCAGGTCTGGACATGCTTTGCCTGGAACAGTTGCGTGAACGAGAAACGCTTTCTACGACCGTTGCGGGGGGGGGTTGACTTGCGGCATTATTTCGTCACAAAAAACAATGCACTACTGCCATTACTCACAAAATGCGGTAAAAAATGAAACGGTCTTAGCAATAACGAAAAACTGCTGTTTATCTCACAACAGCATCTGATGCTAGAAGCGAGACAATGCCAACACAGCCGAACAGTAACCGTCTTTTAATAGTGGTGGAAAAGCTCTCTCTCTCTCTCACTGTAAACGCAAGTAAATGGTTGATTGCTTGTGTCTCTGGTAGGTTTCGAGTCAGCAAACATTGATCAGCGGCCGAACAGCAGGCCTACGGATTTCATGTACACACGCCACGCAGTCGTTGAGTTCTGATTAAAATACTCCAGATAGATTGCTAGCGCCCTCCATCGGTACGAACTAAGTAGCGCAGGTTTCGGACAATGAAAGAGCCCATTTCTTGCAACGAATATCTGCGCTGTTGTATCTGATGTCTGCGTTTAAACTGTCCGCAAGAACAACAACGGGTCAAACCCGACCTGCTCGATGAAACGCGCGCGTGCCTTAAAACAACTTCGCCAAAAACGCACGCAACAGATCATTAGCGCCAGGACAACAAAATTTGTAAGGCATTGCCTGATGGTGGTGATGGCATGCTTGAGATACGCAAGGATCGAAAACATTGTTGAACTTGCCAGACAGCAGGGCAACAACAACGTTCGTGTTTGCAAAAGCGGATACGCCTAATTTTGTTTTCTTTAAACACATTGCTACGTTTCGAATTGCGGACCTTCTTGTTTGAACAAGAACACCAAAACAGTTCGCTTTTAAATAAAGAACACCGGTTTCAATTGAAACAGAAGCCAGACGAATCGCAACGATGGTAATTTGTTTTGTAGCTTTCAACAGAGCGTCAGTGGAAAGTTACAATTACTTTAACCAAGTCTTGCATCATAGAATTCGAAACCTTGAAAGAGTTGTGATCATCATCGACTTCTTATTAAAAACCCGATACTTGCCCTTGTATCGACTGACATACGAATGAGCGGAGACATTGCCCGAAAAGCACGAGCATGCACAGCAGCTTAAGCATTTTCTCCCACCGCCGCATCAGCATCAAAGTAAATCTAGGTCTGCGCCTCGAGACACACAACACGCCACCTGACTGCAACAGGAATACCAAAAATTTCCAAGCCACTCAATGGAAGAGGCGCGACATTTACCCTGCCGGACCGTCGTAGGTCTGTGTAATATGGAAGGCAGGCGCTGAATCGCTGGCTTAATGGCAATCAGGCTGTATCTCCAATCTTGTTAAGTGTAATGGAACGCGCAGAGCGACTTGTCGATATCCCCGAACACCACCCGCATAAAGCTAATAGAGCTTCACCGACTTACGAAAAGCGCTTCGCGAGGTCCTGGCAGGAGACTAAAAGTAAACATCGCTCTGGCAGGCAAGCAGGGGGGATATTGCGGACACGATGCCTAAAAAATGTTCTCAGACGTCTGGAACAGAGCGCGGGGATGCCGTACACGACCCATCCATACTTTAAACGATAGCGATCTCTTGTATGGAAGCGCCAGGGTCGGCCGCAAACACAGATACGATGTTGCCGGCAACCAGCGAACCTGTGCCGAGGCCGTTCGGCAACAAGAGATTAGCGGCTGTTTACGGCCGAACTCCTGCCCAGCAAAGCATGACAGATTCAACTGGAGGTCCAGAAGGAGAGCGCAGATAACCGAACAGGGAGGTGTCAAGTTCGGGAACATCGTTGCGCAACGACGCAAACAATGACACACCTGCTTAACCCGGTGTTCCAATCGGCGATTGAGCGTGGTGAATGTTGAGCAACAGAGCCGAAAAGACTCAATTACAGATGATTTGTAACTGGCTAACGAGTTCAATTAAATCCTGCGGTTAGCTTTTCGAGTGCAAAGCAAAGCCCGACAGCTGCTTTGCTTGTCCAAGTTTCTGTCGCGCTATTGAGCACGTCTTTCAAACGGGTTTGAAAATAGAACTGCAATAAATTACGCACGCCACTTTCTGGACTTATACAGTAACGAGTCTTTTGAAGGCGACACGTTCCCTGGCAAACACGAAACGATTACAACAACAGCTTGCGCCAATGAGAAACAACACGAAAATTGACGTCGAGTTGAACCGGCCAATGCGCGCGCGGCATTCCGAAATTAGTTTGTTTGCCAGCGAAGATAGAAAGTCGTGCAATGCCGAGCGGCAGCGTTACCTCATTAAGCACGAGATAAGCTTCTCGGGAACCGAGCTGGGAGAAAAGGCCTGCGCCGAAGACGGGTAGATTCGGGACAGCATGAGCAGGACGGGGAACAAAGCGGAGTGTCGTTTGATCGTTTCGGCTGCAAATACACAACAGATCGCAACCTGTGGACTGGAGTTACGACTTCGCCAACGAACTCCGCCGCTCTAACGAAGGCAATGGCGTTCCTTTAACAAAAGCAGCATGTTGATGCAGCCGGTCCGCGACTTCATTTCTTCGTGACACGGAGTTCTGTCCTCAGCCCAACAATAAATCTCACGTTACACTTTAAATGATAGCGATGGCACCGTTGGACAAACTCGATGCAGCCATTTCATTTAGCCCATCGTAAAATGGCTCGAAAATATCCATAACAATGAACACAGGACGTCAAACGTTGCCGGCGAGGCAAACGCTGTAGGTTGATTCGCGTGGGCGAGGTGCGGCTGAACAGAGTTTAAACAAGGACAGCACGAAATGAACGCAGAGCTTACATGTTTCGACCGTCGTGGTGTTGATTTCAAGCCGCTTTATCAAAAAGTCTTGTAGGTTGGGCAAGCGCGAACAGAACTCTTGGTACGATAACCTGCAAAGTCAAACACAGCATCGGGACATCAATTGGCAGCGGCAGTAGGAGCTTCACGCACGATGCTTGTCGTACGGCAGCGCTCTGCATGTGGTCGCGCAAGGCAGCAGCACAAGGCCGTCGACTGCAGAACGGCAGTGGAAGCTGCGAGTAACTCCATCTTGAAAATCATCCGCTGATCAAGAAACATGACGGTGGACGTCCGAAGTCCAGCCTCAACTGCTGTTTACGTCAAAGGTATGGCTGAAAACTGTAGATTGAGATGGGCAGGATAACACGACGGTGCTCATCAAAGGATGGTCAATGTCTTGTTGAAAGCGATTAACGGCGTTTTATCAGAAACAGCTTTCATTTTCCACTCACTGGAACGCACGAATGTTTGTCCACAACGGCTACACCTTGTTACAAGTGCTTTTAACATAGTCACGTTTTCGAGCGGAGCGAACGAATATCGCCCCAGCGCCTCGATTATGATTATTTGAGGTCAACAAAGAATTTCAGCGCTAAGTCGCAGATCAAACTGCGTTGGACTCACGGCTCTGTGCCAGGATATCTTGCACGACCCTGTTCCAACAAACTGAGATACTTTCCCGATTAGGCACGTCTTTTTTCCCTTTTTTACGGCACCGTCGTATATGACGTTCGCTGCATCGGCAATTAAATGATCCACGACAATGGCACGAGTAGCCGAGTCGAAACTTCCAGCGGTGAGTTTTGACGGTGGAGTTGGCAACATGAAAAGTTACTCGTTCGATTAGACTTCCCATGAAACTTTAGCTCAACGCTGATCGACGCATTTCCTCATTGTTCCAAATAACCATCAAAGCAGCCACCAAAATAGCACCTACGTGACCCACTCTGCTACAGCGCTTCGATCTATTGCCGGCCAACCAATAAAGTAACTAAAACCTTTCAAAAAATTTCTCGCGTCGTTTGTGCAGCTTTAAAGTGAGTTTAGCCAAAGTGATGACCAGCAATTTTTATCCTAGCGGCAAATATCAGATGCCCTGCCCATTACTTTTATCGTCTGTAAGGACCCACAGCCAAATAAGTTGACGTAAGGACAACAACCTTGGTGGCTATTTATGCCGAACCCGAAGTGTTATTTCAGGTCAGCATGAAGCAGATAATTCACGATAAAGCTCACATCAAACCACACCCAGGGACACTGTCTTGGGCAACGTTTGTGACGGCATGACGGTTGTTGCCGGTTTAAGCAAGACCTTGGAATATTTCATAAGTTCAGTAAAACAAAACACTCTTACTTTGAACCCTGTTTGTTGAGCTTTTGCGCAAACAACCAAATCTTTGCTATCGTAATTATGATAAAAACTAAATACCCAAGTGAGAGCAATTTACTTGGTATTTTCATATTGTTGCGCCAAACAGCTTGGACCCCGTGGCTCTTTAATACAGACTGTTTATGATTACAGAGGTCTGCAGTTCAAATAGCCTCGAGCTAGCACTGCCATTACGCCTACACCGATCACGTAAGCAAGCTACTGATTGACTTGATCATAGCAGAGTAACACAGTAATCAACAGTGATACGATTGTTACTGTCATTACAGCGCCATCTACGTTGTCTGAATTCGCTACAGCGATTCGAGTGCGAAGTGTCATATGTTTCACTATGTTCAGCTTAAGCATCAACGCCAGCGCAAGTGCTAAACCGGAAGCAGCAAGAGAAGGATTGAGGGGAAGGAAAGCAGGCTCTCCTTGTGGTTTTCATGAAACAAGCGCCACTTTCTCGTCAGGCGGCTGCTGCTACCAGAGCGATAGACATGTCAGTCCTGATCGAGCGGCATGATCGACAACTCACCTGTTCTTAGCCGAACTCTCGAAGTCGGTCTCTCTTTTCACACCGAAGATTCTGGTCATGAGAGCGGAAAAGAGCAGCGTGGACGAATTCCTGATCGCCCACACGTCGCTGCCGAAGCCTGAAGCGGCAAGATGAATGTCAAGTTGCGCGGCGGCGTGCTGCGAAGCAGGGAACGGCTGACGACCGCGGGAGACCAGCATGAAGCGAATAAACAGACAGGTCAAGCGCGTTCCGCAAGTTTCTCATCATCAGCCGATAGCGCCAGTTGCTCCAGCGTCGCGAATCACACTGCAGCCCGCGCCCAGTGGGTCAACGACTGGTCGGGAGTCTGTGGCTCGGGCTGTTTTGATGCATCGTTTGTTCTTTCAACTGACGAGGCCGCACCGGCAGCCACCGCAGTGAGCAAAGAGAAGCTAAAAGGCGAAGAATCAACGTTTCGTCGCGGTCGTCGAGTGTTTATTTAAGGTATTTTGTCGCTGGGACGGTGGCCACGTCGCTTCCGGGCCTTGCGATCCGAACAAAGCGACGCGCGCGACTTCACACAGCGCCAACTATTCGACGCCGTGTTTGCGTACGAGCGCGGGCGCGGGTAAACTTGACGAGAAACCGATCGAGATTTGAAACAGTTCGAACCTTGGATGGCCACCACGACGCACTGCGACAAGAAAGGAAGGACAGCCTCGCCGAGGGACGCGTCCTTGATCAGGCCTCGAAGGACGTTCAAGGCGTGGACCTGAACAGAAAGACAATAATAATGATAATCGCCGTTGCCCGAAACAAGACTGGAACGCAACGCGGTCCGTGGTATGAGGCTGAGTGAAGGTCGGTCACGGAGCAGAAAGATCGAGGCCTGAGTCAACATTAGTCAACATTCCGTTTCAGGAAAAGATGTCGCAAATTAGTTCATCTGCTTCATTCAGAAGTGAATTTACCATACACGGGCATAGGAAGCCGGAAACGAGCATTTCTGCCGCCCACTTTAACCGTCGACTGGCGAACAGGCTTATTACAATGTCAAAACGACAAGGCCTGTTCGCTGAGTACGCTCCGTTCAACAGTCGCTTTTTGTTTCCAATTCGCGGTCGACCCTCAAGCGCATACAGGCTTCGGAAAACAGCAAATGCGATTCTGGGAACGCGGAGAGGAGTCGAGCGAGCGCGAAGTTATTTCAGCAGCGGTTTTGACGGACGCAAATGGAAAAGGTCGGTCGAATCGAGCCTTTCGGCGCAACGGAGTCAAAACTGCCGACTGCGATAAACAGCTTCTCCTCCTCAGAAACGGCGTTAAACGAACCTATGCTTGGTAATGGCAGCGCAGGAGAAGAAATCGTGAACTCGACGCTTCAGAACGAGACTGTAAACAATACCACCTCAGAAACGCTGCCGGTTTCTCCGTCCACGCCCTGAACGNCTCGCCCAGTGACGGCGAGCAATGACGACATTACGTGGTGCAGATACTCCTCCCCAGCCGACCCTGACTTTTTGCTACTCAGCAGCGCCTGCAAGCGGTAAATAACGCTGCATCACAAGTTTCGAAATGAAAGGCAGTAATAGATCTTACAGCAGTCTTTTCTTTTCCATAAAAGTACATTCCGTAGTCAACTCTAGGCACTATGAAATCTCTACGAAGTGCTGCATTACCTCTCGGACGTTCATGTTTTGTATAAGATAGTTCGTATAAAATTTCCGAACATTACATACATCAAGTAACACCTCGCAATAAGTTGTCTTCAGCGCAGTTTTACGCAGAAAAGAATGCTCGATTTTTCGAAGCTTACAAAACCGTTGTGAAGGACCGTAACAAACTCCCTTCAGTCACTGGCTGAACGAGAAAACGTAAAAGCGACGAATTAAAAGCGCACTCGTTTTCATTAAACTCGTGCCGCAATCGCGACGCAAACCTGAGCGAGAAAAGGAAGGCCAGCGCTGCGACGTGTTGCGCACAAATTCCTGGCTTTGATCGGATCGCGTATATCGTCCAGCATTGATTCAAGCCACACTTTGGGACACTCAGCCAGAGATTGATGCTGACTCCTGGAAAAACAGCAGCCCAGAATTTGCAAAACGAATTACCGACAACACTTTGAGAACCGGTCTCATGACCAGAATCAATTATCCCACTTAGAATTTTCCGTGCCTTTGCGTCGAGAAAATCTGCAAAGCCAGGTCGTTCCAAATAGGGCTGTGGAGCCAGTACTCAAGTTTTTTGCATTATTTGCATAACTCGCTTGCCCAACAAAATATCCCTGTGGAAGCGGAACCCAAATTTCAGGCTCCACCTCCACTATCTAAAGATTTTGGCTCTGACTCCACAGTCGCTGACGTATGAAGTAACACTCAGCGGTGAAGACCAGACTAAAAAGTCTCTAAGACCAACTAATCAAATCGACGCCTCAAAAAACTCTGCAAGACCAGATGAACTTCTTTAGAACAAGGGTGCTGGTGATATTCGGTAGGTGGTAATAATCAATAAAAAAAAAACGATACCGATTCATGGCTTGCATTTCCTGTGATAGCAGAACGCAAATTGGAAAAAAATTTGTTTTGAATCAGTGCTTCCCAACCTTTTTTTTAGTCCATGGTACTTTTGGTACAATGGTAGCTTACGGTGCTTTTGTTAAGTAAATTGTACCCTTGCAACACGGTGAAAATATCTTTTCTACGATTGACCTGCTTATTTGGTTTGCACTAATACGACCTCGCGTGATCCAGCTTGGAATTCGCCATCGCCAACAATCTTTTTTATTGCAACTGAACTACGAAACCGGCATTTTTTGGTTGCTAAGCGCATCGCCTGGGTGACTGAGAAAAAATTCATCGCCAAGTATCAATTTCTTTAGGCAATTACCGAATTCAAGCTTACGATAGAGATCGCGAGAACGATACCGAGAAACACCCAGAGTTACAGTCTCAAAAGCTTTCCCACTGGCAACAAAGAAACAAGCTCTCCCCACCGGTTGCTTGACGATCAAGTTGTACGCGTTTACTCTTGGCTGAAACGCCAAGTGTTTGGAAAGAAAAGAGTGTCTCGTCAGTTGCTTCGAATGTTAATGTACAATGACAAATATATTTTGGTGAGCGTGCAAAATGCAAACAATGTTATCCTTGATTGCGTGAAACTCATCATAAACAGAATATCACGAACAAGACAAGAAAAACAAAAACTTCGTTTTTCAATAAAACGTGAATAAACGTAAAAACGTCACGGTGAAGGCTGACAAGCGTAGCAGTAAGTTTCTTTTTCATTTCTACCAAACGCTACATATAGTTACCTCCATAACAAAGGGCAAAAGGCTTTGAAAGCAGCGTAAGCTATTTCGAATGCTCCTCTGTGCCTGGCTTCCATCAGCTGGCGTTTAAGATGATTGCCGATGTCTAAAACCTGGCAAAGCGCAGAAAAAAAAAACACTGAAAACAACAAGAACCTATCTTTGCTATTCCAGTTACAGGCAATTGCAATATTTTGAGGCTTTTCTTTTGGACCAAACCTAAGCCTAGCTACAGCATAGCAAAATGCATCAAACTAAAGTTTAAATTCGAAATGTTCACACACACAAGTTTCTTACAGCTGTCATCTATACGATTTCAAATGATTCAAGGTTTGAACTCAACGTAAGCAAAGCCACAACCCACGGAATGCAGCAAATGAGTTGTTGTTGCATGGTTAACCACTTAATGGGAATTCTTCTTTAAAGTGCGCAGTGGCAAAACTATCACTTTGAAACCATCGAATGTGTTTCAAAAGGTTTACTTGTTGACATGACAACGGGGAGCTGCTGACATCGGGAGACGAATCACGGTGGAAGTTTGTGGCAAGCAGTTGCAAGAGCAGGGATGACTCCTTAGCGCTTCGCCAGCAGGAAACAAGCACTCGTTGGGCGGCCATTCTCTCATCCGGAGCTGCGAGGCAATACAGGCGACCAATCACAACACAGGATTAGGAACGGTTAACTGACGCATGATACCTCCCTCGCTGCGGCCTTACGCGCTGTTGGAAACCAGGATTCGTTGCATTACTTCAACTACTTTGACCCTTCACGCATTTTTCTTCGATTACTGCAGCAAACCAATGCTAATTTTCAAATGTCCTCACGATTGTGATTCAACAGAAAGCAGTTAACCCTCGCAACAGGAGTTAGTGCAAATGCAAACCGAATTGCGACTGATTCAAAGCCAAGGCACGCGCGGCGCCCGACGTCCGCACAGAGTAATATATGTGTGCCGCACACTCAATTTGTCACCGAACCCAGCAATTGATTGCGCGGTAATGCGTGAAACCGTCAGCGAAAAGTGGTGCACCGCCTTGAGAACACAAAGAAAAGATGACCTCAGTTATTCAAGGTGCAGTCAAAACGGCACTGAAAGGAAAATGTCAGTAGTCGAGATGCTGGTTAAGATAACAATCGATTGGCGGCGCGCGCTTAGGAACAAGGCATTCAGCAAATGGGCGCGGGTAAAATATATCCACATTCGCTTCGCGAAGAATACCGCAAACGCCCAAACAACCACATGCAGGGTTGGAATATCAGCACATCGGCATCCCACGCACTGATCCCTTAAAACACCGACCCCGCAGGCGTTTTATCAACAAACCATCGAGACCAGTATCTGAGATAATCACTCGCCAAATCTTGCACATCGAGCCAAATGCACGCAGACCAAAACAAACACGTCACTGGGACTTCGACACAAGCGTGGAAGACCAAGGCTCATCACCTGCTTGTTGCGCGTCCAACACAAGGGGACGCAAAAGCGCCGGAAGCTGATTCCAGGCATCGTCGAGTTCGTTTTTCGTCACATCCGGAAGGTGACCTTCCGGCGACACGCTTCCGACGACTGGCAGCACGACTTGAGAGACACGGAAGCAGCAGTCGATGCAGCGCGACAAGAATGCGCGGCATGCAGCGATGTCTTCGGCCATTGCTCTGCAAAAGACCTTCGTGGTCAATGACAGCATGCGGGACTGCGGAGGTACGCACACGACGTCGCCGCGAAAGCGTCACAACTTTTTTCAGCAAAACTTTCAACTTTTCAACAACAAACCGGAGGAAAAAAGGCTGTTACATGAAAACATGCTTGCGTGTTGAAACGGCAAACAACCGTATACGTGACGTTGAACATGAGCGGCGATAAATACAACAGCGCTTTAAGTGGTGCAAAAGTGGGAAAGGGGAATACTGTCATGACATCGTGGCGAGTGTCGCGAAGACCCGATTCTTCGTAAATTCAAAATGCGTCAAACGCTCGCACACGAAAGTTTGTTTACGACTACTATGCTGCACGACTTCTTTGTATCGGTCAGCGGTTTCTCGTCTAAGCGCAGGGCTGGGGAACACGCGGCCCACTTGACCATTAAAAGTGACCCGCGTCAGAACTTTCCCTTATCCAAATTACAACATAACATCGGGTCAAAGCGAAACTTCAAGATAAACAGATAAGAGAAGTCTCCATCGTTGCCTCTCCTTGGTGAAGGCAACGGTAGAATTTCAAATTAAACTCAGAATTTTTTTATGCCCGTCCGTCGTATTCCACAATGTGGCCCGTTATAGTAACTAGGCCATTGATTCTTAACCTGGGTTCAATCGAACCCCTAGGGTGCGACGAAGCCGTTTCAGGGGTTCAACGCAGGTCATCTGATTTCAGTAAACCATTTTCACTTTCTGTTATATTGGCAAAAATGGGGCTCGACAAAACCTTGAAGAAGTACGTGAGGGTTCGGCATGATTGTAAAGGTTGAGAACCACTGAACTAGGCTCCCGGCTCCTGGTCTTAAGCGTGGTTTGCTTCGTCACTGTTCAGTGTCGCCCGACATGGACACTCGTTGCCATGGAGTAGGACGCGGTAGCAACAACAACTTTACAACAAAACAAAACAAGGCTAAGTGCCGAAACTGCAGAAAATGCGGTTCGAAAGGCATGATAGCCATCTTACACTGCATCAGCATCTGTCAAAAGCATACGCATGCAAAGCAAGGAGCCAAAGAGTGGTCTGCTGGACGCGACCTGGAGCAAGCTGTGCTCAGCCATCTTGATGTCTTCCTCTAAATAAGACAGAAGGGTGTTGCAAATCCTGCAAAACATATGAGACCGGTAAGAACCGCAATCGCTGAAGCTTTTTGTATCCCTTACGTTCACTTGTCATACTCAATCTACGAAGCGAGAGTGACAAGTTGTGGTCAGTTACCAGACCGATCGGACGCGTGCACTGAAAAAATGTAAAAGCACTCCATAACTAAAGGGGTGGAAGGAAAATCTAGAATGAAATTTGGACGTGCATGTTGCGCTAACATTAATTTTCCTCGAATTCAAAAATGTTCGGAGTCACATGCGGTGGAGGTTTGGAAACTTATTTGGAAACTGAAAATCTTTCCTTCGTGACGTAATATGTCGGTTCGGGGTTTTCGGAGTTCTTTAGGGGGGCACTTCTGAGGTGACCTAAAAGCCAAAGGAAGAATGGAAACAAAGCATCACTGCACAGAATGACCACATTGGGCGACGTCATACATCGTCAACTTTAACTAGATGGTGGCAACATATTTTGTTGTGGAGAGGGTGATTAATTTCGTAATTTTTGGAAAAAAACAAAGCTAAAATATAACTATTTATAGAAGCAAAGCACTTCCAAACAGAATAATTTAAAATAGGTCATAACTGGAGAAAAGCTCTAGGTTTTGGATCAGGCTTTAAAACATCTGTCACTTGCCGACCCGAACAACTTTGAAATTGATAAAAGTGAAAACAAAAGATNTAAGCACGATGTTATGCAATATTCATAAATTATATAACATGCAGGGCGCGTGCTCGTTGCCAAGCTACAATTAATTATTATCAAGCACACAGCACACGACATCTTTTCGCACACACCACCCTGCGCCTCTATGTTGACCAGGGTTGACGTCAGGTCCAGATGGACCAAAAATGCCATAACGCTTATCAAAATATGACAAATAGCTTCAAACCATGCCAAACAAGCCGAAACAGGCCTGCGGCTGTCGTTTTTGAATTACTAGGGTGATCAATGCAAAAACACAACGTTTCTATGGAACTAAGCCTAGAATTATTGCATATAAATTAACAAATAACGTTAATCTCAAAAAGTACCATCTCCTCTTATAGAAAATGCTTAATAAATGCCTATAAATGTTCCAAACAATAAAATACTTGTTATGAAAATACGAACATGCACCACGCCATAGTTTTTCAATTACTTTGAATCTGGTACACAAGCGTCTGATATGTTAGATATGTCACAATTGCAGAAAATTACAAAAACGTTTTAGTACAAAATGCAGTCACAAAGAACCCACAGAAAAACTTTTTGACTTTTCAGGTTCAGATGGACCAAATATGCCAAATCGCTACTCAAAATATGCCAAATAACTTCAATAAATGTCAAACAGAAAGCTCAAAGCAGAAAGTTTTTTAAAAAGGTATCGGTTAGGTAGCCGGTTACTCAAGGTCAACTGCTAGGTACCACGTTATTCAGCACGTGGTTAGGATTAATTACCACAAACAGAAAGCATGTTTTCGACTTCCCTCAGTAGGGTGAACAAACACTGATCGAGTGATCTCGGCGGGTAATCTCTACCCCATGCTGGGGTTTTTGGTTTTGATGTTACGGTGTTAGGGTTAGAATTTTAAGTTTAGGATGACGTTTGGTGTCAAAAGGCTACGTCGGTCGTTCAGTATTCTTTGATCGGTTGAACGCAACTATTATAGCACCCAATTACCGCATTTTGTCCATTCGAGTTGAATTTATTGCTTTTTAAATGAAAAGTTTACATTTCCGCATTAACCAAGTCGAAGGGCACCGAAATCACGAAATTCCGAGCCTTAATCGCAAGTAACTTAACTACGCCCTGAATCATGATCAGCGACATAACTGCTCAGCTCGGCTTACGTAGCTATAGTCGGCCACCTAATATATGACCTTGCGTAGCTGTATCCGGCTACCTAGACACTGTCCTTAAAAATGCCAAGCGTTTTTTTCCGCCAACGCCACTAAAAAGGCCAAAAATATGCCAAACCCTGACGTACATTCCAAACAGCATTTTCTCATCACGCCAAATCATTTCAAAGAAGGCCAAATTTCCGGAATATGGCATAAAAATGCCAACCTGGCCAACCTGATGCCGACGCATGGCGTCGTCACCCGAAAAAGCGTTTTGCACAACACGCAAGTACGTTTTTCTGCCCAAGCCTTTTCAGGTGATCGGCAGGTGCGCACCTGGATGTTTCCTTCGCGCGGTCGTCAGAAAACCGCACGCAGAGTTTAACCGCGTACGCCGCGTCCTTGCACCGCTCCGGCTTGTAGCTCGAGCGACAGGTCTGCAGCGCCGAAGAGCACTTCGCAGCGAGAGCGCGCTCACCCAGCTGCGAATAACAGACAAGCGAGCGTCGCATTTTGAACGATTACTTAAGTGATGTCAATAACAGACGGAGGAGCGCACGAAACGAACGCGACTCGGGTCTGTCGTGGGCGCAAATTGCACGGTCACGCACGAATCAAGGCCTCGAAACCATCAAATTTTCCGCAGAACGCTACGTCTGTGGGTCGTCGCGCCCTCGGTAGGCCCAGGAACTGCCTGGCGCGGTGCATCGAACCGACCGATATTTGCGAGTGTTTAACTTAACACGGCAGGTGACTGCGACAAGAACAGGAGAGTCGACTAATCAGGAACGAAAGAGAAAGTGTCAAAAACAAAAGAAAAACGAATCATGCAACAGAAACGTATCCACGGTAAGCTTCACCAGGTTGAATAGTTACATCGATCAGTCATATGGTCAGCTCAAAGTGACGTGAATAGGTTCGAAAAGCGCACAGAAAAACAACAGTCAGTCGCTTTTTAAGATCGAATGCCGAGTAAATACACGTTTGGAAACGAGAAACCAAATAGAGATAAGTGTCAAATAGTTCTCGTTGCGCTTTTAGTGTTGGTCATTCCATGACCGGACGAAAAGCTTCTGTTTGAAAGGGTGCTTACTTTAGATTCAATTGCGTGTTTCAGCGGATGAGAGGTCAGCAGACCCAAAGCCAACACGCGATTTTCTTCGAATGTGTCGTTCAGAACTTCGAGCAAATTTTCCATCCGTTCTGACGTGATCACGTGTTCAATATCTTGGCACAATCCTGTGATCAATCAAGAACGTGTTATTTAAATCAATTAAAGTTAATGCGACGCAAACTACGGAAAATGCTGCACAAACGTTGTTCTTTAGCCGCAACACACAATGGCAAAAAACGCTGGGATCGGCGGATGCATAAAATCCATACTCGTGACAACTCAAGCCAACATTCCACTCAAGCGGTCGCAAAAAAAGACAAAAACGCAGTTCGATAGTTCGTCCAGTACACTGGGACAAACACCGGCTTTTAGTTTGAACGCGGCCAACAAACAGACGGGTGCCTGGAACAGAGTCTTGTTTGCCGCAAATTGAAAGCTACAAATGGCAATGAAAAAAAATAAAGAATACGCAGCATTTGGCAACAAACTTACGTATAAAACCAGGCTGCACTTTACCTGGAGTAGATGTGTTCAACTGCATGAGAAGCTGGAGCAGATTTAGAGACAAGCTTCTTCGAGCAAAACAAGCTCCGTGATGCAACTCTCCCCAAACGAAGTTAACCATCCAACTGACAAAACCCTGCATTAGTAATAAGCAATGACAAGTGTCAGCGCAAGTGCGTGCAAAAGTTTTTGCGCACCATGAAGAGAAATGCGGTAGAGCAGATGAAAGGCGGTAATTAGCATCTTTTTTTGTTTGTTAATTGCACAGTGTGGCATGATTACCTGAAGTAGCTGTAGGCGTGCGGTGCCATCAGGTGTCGTTTCACGAAGACGAGACGTCTCTTTTTCCAATTTGTGGTAACCGAGCTTGATACGATCAAGTAACTGCGTTAAAATGATAACATGTCAGGGTAAAGTATACGGTTGTTTTTTATTTTCCACCTTATGGGTTCGATAACCTTCGACATTCTAAAACACTTACTGATTGAAAGATTCAACAAGATAGATAATAGAAATGTACGCAGCCAAGTCGAAGTGCGTCATCAACTGCTGACGCTTCGATAAAATGCCTAAAATTCTGCACCTACGCCAGTTTTCCTTGAAAATAAGAACACTGGGGAGTATAATAAACAAAAGTGGAGAATTGTAAGTTTTTAACTGACGCAAACGCCATTGCGAAGGCAACGTCTTTAAAAGTTCGGAGAAAACTGTTCGAGCCATTACTAATAAAAAGACGAACCAGCATTCGCAAAACCACCAAGAAAAGACATTATAAAATATCTGCCATACGTCCATGTGTTGCAGCATCACAAGTGCATAGCTAGGAAGCTTCAAAGAACAAAGCAAAGTATACTAAGCTTCACAGACGAATTTCTAAAACATCAAGGCTGTCACTGACTTTGCCAGTTGGCATAAAGCGCGCAAATGCCAACTTCGAGTGGCAGTGCTTCACCCAACAAAAGCCAGGTAACGGTACATTACCTTCTTCAAAGATTTCAAGAGCTGCTGCCGGAAAGACGGACACTGGCACGTCATGCTGTGTGGAAGAGCAAACATGACCAGGTTCAGGTCATCGCCAGAGACGAGCGCGCTCGGCTTGGATGACTCGCAGACGACGGAGAAAGCGTCGAGTCGCAACTGGAGAAAGAGATGCAGTGTGTCGGGCAAGCTGCAACAGAGAAGGGTCAACGGCCTGCGTCGCTTTTGACACACCTACGCGCTTCGTTGCAGAACAATAGCACATTATTATTCGCGGTTCATAAGCAGTAAGAAAATTTAAAGAAAAAACAAAGGAACTGCAGGATTCGCGGTCCACGAGCACGCCTGTTTAACCGCATATACGAGAAAGCCAACAGAAAAGCACAGTAAAAAGAACGTGTGTGCAGATTGTGTCGCCATCACGATAAGAACACATCATCCTACATTCATCGATTTTATAAAGATTACAACACCGGGTGGGAATCATTCGCTCTGAGGAAGCAACACCGAGCGAAGATCTAAGCCTTAAAAAAATGCATACTTGATCGTTTTGATGAACCAGAGCAGCTTTTAAAGTTCTCGTCTCGATCCCGAATTTCCAACCAGCAGGATCGGCCAGATCTGAAGTCTTGTTCTGAAATTTCCACGAAACCAATCACGCAGGGCAGTTAAACAGACTCATAATAACATTATTTTAGCAGGCGTGTTTCAAACGAAAACACGTGATCATGAACCCGAGGCAGAAAAAAGTAACAACGTCTCACTTCAATAAGTTTCGTTTGTTGCACCAATCGCAGACAAGTTATCAGCACGTGAAGAGCGCCACCTGCCGGAGACGAGCTGTGGCCGCTGGGTGGTGTTTGCTTCAGACACGACACAACGAAGTCCATGCCATGGGGACCGAACAGCTGAAGCAGTTTCTTCAGACAGAGCTGGAAGCAACACCGTGTTGGTGAAATAACAAATGTGCAGATAGCAGAGCAAGTCCCTGCGTTTCTTGATTGACAAGTTGCAAGGATTTGACACCAAAGCGGGACAGTGATTTCCGGTGTCGTTCTTTGTTTCATTGTGTTACTACCAAGCATCCTTTTTTTCAACGAGAATCTTAAGTGGTGCGTTGCTTATGGTCCGCCAAAGGTTACTTTCTAGCAGGGTTGCGGAGTCGCAAGGAGTCGGAGGATTTTGGGTGGAGTCGGATTTCTAACAACACTAGGAGTCGGAGTCGGACAAAAAAATCCGACTCCGGATGTCCAATTGGATAGTTTCTTACATCACAGTCCCAAGTTGGGAATTCCTGTTGAAATGGTACAATTTCTTTTGAAACTTTTATTGAAACAGAGTTCTTGCAATGTTCCACGGTTTCCATTGAGTGCTAGTTGCTACAAAATTGCTGACAGCCAAACTTCATTCGCTTTATATGAAGTAATCGGTCCCGAAAATTTTGAAAAAGGTCGGAGTCCGGAGTCGAAAATTTTGGCAAAGTCGAAAGTGGACATTCGACCTCCGACTCCGCAACCCTGCTTTCTAGACAATATCAAATTTTGACCTGAAGTTGCGATCTTTCGGCTAAGGACTGTTACTGACGTTCTTTTGTCGGTTGTTAATGCAGCATGCAAGCACTAATTGAAGACTTAAGTTTGTGACTGAGTTCGACAAAAATCTTAGTTTAGCGTCGTAAAAAATGTTTTAAAAGTAGGCGTTTACACCCTCTCTTAAAATGTTTAGTCTCGTTTCACGAAGTCCGTGAAACCGTTTGGACTGGATGTATAAAGTGCTGAGAGGAAAAACAGACGTTTCATAGATTTACGAAAATACATAATTTATTCTAGATCTTTTTTCTTGTTTATCACTGTTTAATTTTTTTCTAAAAGTCCCTTAACGCTTTGTATTTCATTGTGTTGAATCGATTTAATTGCAGTGCTGGTTCATCAGCGCTCTGTGTACATACATACATAATGCACAGACACTCACCTCAACGATCAAACGAGACTGTTGCTTTCCGCACAATTGCAAAGTGTGTATCACCGGTTTCAGGTACGTTTCCATCAGCAGCAGAACATTTTCTCCGTTCTGCACGCGACGGTGGGCGAGCGCGTGAAGCAACGTTGCGGCGAACGGCGCCAGGGACTGATCAGCCATAGCTGGAACGAAAAAGCAGCCGTCCATCGTAACTGACGATCATAGCCGCGAAAAACGCAATGGCGCCTTTTCATCTAGTGCAGTTATGTCCAACATGCGCGGCCCAGTCGAAGGTTTTGTGCGGCCCAGTTCAGGTTTTCGCTGTATTAAAAGAATCCTACATACTGACAACCTGTCCTTATTCTGATAATCTTCAAATTGACATTTTTGTTGCAGGTGGTCCTCAGTGACACTTTATCACGTCTGTTACCACCGCAGTTAGGATTCGAACGCTTTCAGTACATTGGTTTTAAGCTAGATATATTTTGCTAACATCAAAATAAGCCCTTCAGTGTGCGGCCCTCATTAATATGTCATTCAGTGTGTTGCTCTGGTTAAGACGATGACAAAATTTTTGGCTCAGTAAGCCATTTGGATTGGACATAGCTGATCTAGTGACGTTACGCCCAGGGGTGGATACTAAAATTTCTGGTGGGGAGGTAATCAAAACCACTATACTTTTGTTTCCTTCTCTGAAAAGTTGTCCAAGGAAAGCGATGATTGGACAGTCATTTTCATTTTGGGGAGCGTGACAGGAAACATTTTATCTGTGGCACCAGTCACCAGCAACTGCATTGTACACGGTTCCGATATCAAAAGCGATGATTATCATCACACACCGTTGCCGGGGATTCCTGCTCCTGATTAAATTTTTCAAGCTGAGTTGAGCATTAAACTTAGAAGTTTCTTTGCACTGGCGCTTTCACTTTGACTGATATAAACTGTCTGTCAGGTTCTGTATCACTGACGTCAGAGCACACTTGGCTGGGTTTGATTCTTTCTCCACCACGTTATTTTTACGAATAACAAATCCGTGATCAGCTTAATCTTTTTACGCTGTGGCACTGGCTCACGCATCATAACTTGACTATATAGCATCAAAACTGCAACGTTCAAATCAAAACTGGTAGTGCAACTAACTGTGCAAGTGTCTTCATCAGTCTGATCTGACCGACCGGAGTGAACGACTGTAAACGAGCAAGTGACACGATTTCCTACTCGCCTGGAATACCTCAAAAGGAGAGGGTTCATTTCAATGTTCAATCGCTTGTTGCTCGTCTTTTACCAAACGGCTGTGCGGAATATACGGTGTCTTTCAATTCTCAACCTGTTTGACATGACGCTGCGATTAGTGTAACGCAAGAGTCGGATTGTGTGATATGAGTACCTTGACGTGGCAAAACTGTTCTGCTTCTGTTCCTCTCAGGACTGAAGCTTGCCTCAGGATGCTTTTCCACGTCTTATCAAAACTATTTTCTACTCTCAAATGTGTGATTTATCTGAGCTGTCAGCTGAACTGCACAAAACGCTGAATCACACTGCTCGCACATGTGTATCGCATCCTGATGGCAGAACACGTCCGTTTTCATGCATTTTGTAATAAATGTGGATAAGAGCACGATGGATGTCTTGTTTATATTGCTTGACGTTGCAAAGACTAAACGTTTTTCTCAGGAATTAATTTGAAAATACTAAAAATGTTTTAATGCCACTGGGCAAAACGCGTGCAACCCCACGCCTACCCAAATCTCGGTTTATATGCTCTTACTAGCAGCAAAAAAAGTTTGACTAAAAACCAGCGTACTTCACAAAATGAGTTTCAACGCACTTTTTACTGCTGGTGAGGGACGCATCCCCAATTGTATCCGCCCCTGATTACGCCGAGTCTTCAAGATTTAAGTATATGATAGCTAAAGTTACTTCGCAACAATTGAAGAATGCATCCATTAATACACTCCGCAACAAGAACAAAAAAAAAACGATGTACTTGCCATCGATGCATCGCTCGACGATGTTAGGCTGTTCGCAGGACAAAATCTCCACTGATGTAAATCGAAGGCAACAAGTCAAGGATATGAAAAGTGCTCGACTGTGCCAGTTCCAAGTGAGAACTTCTCGCACAATGTCGTTGACCGAAAAAACGTTATCTGCAAAAACAAACGAAACGGCGAAATTCGCGCACGTCATCGCTCAGAGCGTTGGGTAGCGGCCGCGCATACCATTACTGCATGACGTCACTAAACGCATGACGTTGTTCATCACTTCTCGTGCTTGGTGCCGCAAGACGTCAGCGGGGTGATCTAAGGTGATCTTGACGTAAGAAACGACCCACGACGCTGCGGATCGCAAGGATTCACTCCCGATTTGAAGTTGTTTGACGAACTCGCTACAAATCAACACATCACAATGTTATGCGTGTGTTTAATCAAGGTTAAAAAATCTAATCAATTCGTTGGCAGTCACTCCTTAAAATGTTCGTTCGCAGGATTCGCAGTCAAACCTTAAAATAAAAATCGAACAAACTTTCGTTATCAGCAGTAAATTGAAACAACCTTTCTGCTAAGAACATAGACAATAAATAGCAGGACGGTGCAAGTGGTGAACTGCATCTTTTTCGAGTTCATGAGTGACTTGATCGCTCGCTGACTGTTGTCACGCGCTGGCAAATTCCCATTTGCAGCTAATTTCAAAAGCTACGGCCTGAATGAAAACTCTTTGTTGTGGGGTAGAAATTCACAAGACAAGATAATAATTGCTCGGGACTTCAAACGCTTGAGTTCAATCGTGCGGACATAACACCACAGAGGCATGGAACTTCAGATCTACAGAAGTGTTTCGGTGTTTCGGTGTTTCAAAATTGCACATTTTTAATAGAAACTGTTCGGACACCTGTTGCATGCAGCATTTCGCTAGAAGTTCTCAACAGCGTTGAGCTAAAAATCCAAAAAATTATCCTTGAAGTGCTTCAGTTGGAAATGTACGAGCGAGCATGTGGTACAGAATTAACAACTTCAACATTAAATTTACTGCTNAGCATAGCAAACTCATCACCACAGAGGAACCTTGTTTAGCATAGTCCCTGGTTAACAAANGCGGAAGACACTTGCACAGCTAACCTGCTCGTTAATAACCACTGGATGAGGCAGCGAGAAAACGCATATTCCGCTTCCACACTCTTCTGCCTGCAGAATATAGAGGTGGTTAGCGCCTAGTAAAACGACGAAGGTGATTTTTGCAAGTTTTAAAAATAACGCTACCTTTTTCACATTATGCAGTGAAAAAACGCCGTGAAGTAAGAACTATTCAGACAGCCACTACCATAATTTCGCATGACTGGATGTACATAACAGTACAGGAAGATGGTTGTTGGTACTGCAATTGGTAGTTAATTGTATAGGTACATACTTTTTGGGGGCCCGTGAAGTTTGCTCACAAACCTAATTCTGTGCAAACACCTGGAAGTTTTAACCCGCGTTTTTAGCAGTAAACTTTAGAAGAGAACTTTTCAAAGGAACTCTAGAAACATGTACTACCGACACCAAATATGGTTAACACTAAATTCCAAGCCTATAAGCAGTGGCGTGTTTAAGGGGAGGAGAGCGAGGCACTTGCCTCAGGAGCCCCCTCGAGGTGTTTTGCGTGTAAATTTTTCTCATTTTTTTCAAAAAAACTCATTATCCACTCATATAATGTACTGTGATCATAAGCAGATCATAAGCAAGTACTCTGCTTCCAATGGGCCCCCAACAGCAACTGCAATGTGTAAGTACTCTGCTTCCAAAGGGTCCGCAACAGCAACTTTAATGTGTAAGTACTCTGCTTTCAAAGGGGCCCCCAACAGCCACTGCAATGCGTAAGTACTCTTTTCTGCTTTTGAAGGGCCCCCACCAGCAAATGCACTGTGAAAGTACTCTGCTTTCAAAGGGGCCCCCAATATAGCAACTGTAATGCGTAAGTAGGCTACTCCACTTTCAAAGGGGTCCCCAATAGCAACTGTAAAACTAGAGAAGTGGGGGGCGATGCCAGCTTGCTATCGCGTAACTTTTGTGTTGCTATCTTTGTTTTCCCAACTTTCAGTATTTTTAAAGTTGTTTATCATGAATATCCTTTTGCATTTTCTCTTATGTCAGTCACGCCGTAGCCTCAGGAACGTATCTCTGCGTGGCCTGTATACATTGGCGTAGCCAGCCCAATTTTTTTTTTGGGAAGAAATGTTTGTCGTTAGGCGCAAGCAACACTATTTTTGTTAGGGACGCCAGTTCTCAAAGCGCAAAATGACTAGATATACTACAAATATGGCGGGAAGCGGGAATGGCACCCTGCCCCCCTGGCTACGCCCATGCTTGTATATCCCCTTCCTAGGCTTAATCAAAAAGTTTGATCACGGTTGACTGGGCATGATGACGTCATCAAAGGCCCCCTTTTCAACCTTGCCTCAGGCCCTCCCAACCGTAAGTCCACCACTGCCTATAAGCACAAATGAAATCAACACACCCACAACGCAAAATGCACGTCGAAAACCGTAAATTACGACATATATGGGTTTTAAGTTATAAAAATCAGGGGCGGTGGCCAATTTCAACACTATGGACAATTTCCCGTCCGAAGCCTGCAGCATGCATTTGTCAATTACCTTTCATGTAACCGTTGCAGGCACGAAAAAGCATTGCGATGCGTCATCCATGCACGTGTGATGTGGTCAGGTGGCAAAGTGCGACTCGGCACGCACGAGCTCTCAAACTGACCGAGCGATAACAAAATGCCGTTGCACACGGCTAAATAAGCCACATCATCCAATTTTTGGTACTCCAACAGTGAATTGTCTGCCATTTCTCTGGCCACAAAGATCTGGTCGACCTGAAAGCACATGCCGTCAGTACAGTACATGTAGATATCATTCGTATCGATGAAGGACAATCACACATAGAAATGTTGTTCATGCAGTCACACTCAGTATCTACCAATGAAACGAGCCCTTTCTCGGCAAAGAATCAGCCACGTTGATTATAATAGAGCATAGGTTTCATATGACGAGCAGGCATCCTCAGCTGTGAAGTGTATGAATGTAGAAACTATTACTAAAAACCACTAAAAAACGCTAGAATGAACAGAATTATAATCTTGCTAGCCTTTTTAGGCCAGTTAGGAAAATGTTGCTTTTTACTAATACGCAAGCTGCGGGTGCGCTTACCACTAATGCGAAATGCTGTTTCTAAGTTCGTTGAAAATTGTAGCTGCTCTTCCGGGAAAGTGCACAGTCAAGTTCCTACTGTGTAGCTTTGAATTTTTAACCTGTATCCCTGCCATGATGAAACAGGCTTAGTGCAGCAATCATCGCAGGATTACCACGACTGAAAATAACTTTGTTTCAACTCACAAAACATTTCGGGATACGCACATACATGACCTGCTGTACGTCAATTTTTTTAAAGATGAGGTCCCATCAAGTGCGAACGCAAGCAAGAAAACATGAAGCACATACGAACAATGTACAAGACCACACACAAACACACACAATGCGTAGGCGAGATTTGTTTAAGGCAGGGGTGGAGATCCTGCGGCCAGCGTGAACATTTAATATGGCGCGCATCAGCATTTCGATTACCCAAGTTAGAATATCACATCGTATCGAAACGAAATTGCATGTCAAGCAGACACGTAGATAATAAGTCAAGAGAAGTCTCTCGCTCATTGACATTTTTTCTTTCCTTGGGAATATAAAGGTAGAATTTTAGGATGAGATTAATTAATTTTTGCGGCCAGCCAGCGATATTCCACAATTCATGTGGCCCGTGATAGTAAATAGGTTCCTCAACCCTGGTTTAAGGAGACGCAGAGATCGCCTATGCCTCAGCCGCACGCACTCCGTCCGCCATGAAGGTGGTCCGATGGCAAGGCGTCTTTCGCGGGATTGCGTCTCCATTGTCCGAGCGCTGGCCGCTGGGTACCTGCTGTATTGTGCTGGGTACCTACTGTATTGTGATGGGTACCTACTGTATTGTGCATATTGTACAGCCGCTGTACGTCCCGCACACCAGCCTACAGTCGAACTCCACACATATCAGTAGCTAAGCGAACACACTAACCACTAGGGCACGGGCTGGTCATTTCGAGATAAGACACCTTGTTTCGAAAGAGGTTTAGACAAAATCGATTACAACACGACTTTAATAAAGTTTTGCGATATCAGGTTTGCAGTTCATATACTTAAGCTAAGAGTCTTATAGAGTGCAAAAAAATTGTCAGGTTCAAGTTGTGAAGCCAATATTGTTGAGGTCAACATTATATCCCGAAAACCAGCAGTTGCATCATCGAACTGGTCATTAAGAACAGCAAAAAGTCTGCTCCACAAAGCTCCCATTCCAGCAAATCGACGGCTTCACCGTGATTTTCTACCTGTTTATGAGCCGCAGTTGTCGTTTGGACAACTTTACTTCACCAGAGTTTACAGCTCTTTATCATCGTGTCAGGTCATCACGCGCTTTCTCTTTACCCAAAGTGAAAGATCCACATTCCGATCGAGATACGCCGTTTACCCAGGGCAGTGAAAAAAATATTGCAAGATGAAAATTCGGAGCCTGTCGAGTGAATCGCACCGCTCAGAATTTTCTCAGACCACTCTTGCATGCTGGTGAGATTATCCTACAGATTCGCATGTAATATTCCACCAACCTGGTCCAGAAAGCTTTCAGGTGAACTAAGCAAACGAAGAATAGATGAGAGAAGCAATCCCGCAGCGTTCCAACAATCGCCTTTAAGCTTATCTGACAGAAAAGAAACAAACAATGTTTACAGTTGGTGGAACAAAATCACAGCGATGCACAGAAAGAAATCATTGCTAAAATACGAAAGTTAGCCGCAATCCTTTCGGTTGCTTAAAAATTGTCTGGCATCATTATGTCTAAAAATGTCCACTATATTAACACATACGGTACTTGTCAGTTACAATAGTTCAACTCAATTGATAAAAAGTTCAACGTATTGACACTGCAAATAACAGTTGTAATTTAAGTCTTCACACTTGCATCTTACCAAAAGCACGTAGATTGGTGACACTGAAAGCCACGCACAAGTAATAACTAGTGTTTTTCTCCGCTGTGGGAATATTTCATTAGAAACAACTTGCAACAACACATGTGAGCTTTGGAAGGACGCACAGGGTGCCCAATAAGCCTCTTCACAATTAAAAGAATATATATTACTAAGTCAATTGATGAGATCTTTCAATCAAAATTATTGTACAATATGTGGGCCTACTTTGCGGTTATCAAATTTTTTAATCATATTGCATTTGCGTACTTCAGACATCCTGTGGAAGAAACAGGTAGTGTTACCGTTAACAAGTCGACTTTCATAAAAATAGTTAACCTTCAAGAGAAGGCAAAACGTACATCACTGGTTTGTTGAAACGCTTCAGTGGTGAAGTAACGTTTTTGCGTTTTAGGGAAACTGAACACATATCATATGGCAATTTGGGGCATCAGAACAACCTCAAGTGATTACGGACCTTCACCAAGATAGTCCAAAGGTGAATGCATGCTGTGGGATTATGTGCAGTTGAATAATTGGTTTGTTTTTCTTCCACAAGGATTCAATTTCTGCAACTGTTCTCCCTGGCTCTTTGACTTAATATTTGGTTCCTCACCTAGACGACTTTAACCAGCTATCATTTTCCAGCAAGACGATGTGCAACAGCACATTGGGGATTGCGTGTTAATGATTTCCTGAATCAAACGTTCCCAGACCGTTGGATTGACAGGGATGGCCCAGTTCACTGGCCGCCACATTCACAGACTTCTTTCTGTGGGGTTATGTTAAAGGTGTGATGTATCAAACACAGATGTATATGGGACACCTCTGACCTAAGGCAAAAGATCATTGACATCACAACGACCATGGATGAGGCTACGCCACAGCGATCATGGTAAGACACCGATTATCGTCTTGGTGTTTCGTGCAACTAATAGTGCCCATGTGAAGGTTTATTAAATAAGGCAAAAAAGCATATTAAAGGAGGCGAGCAGCAATATCTACACCTATTCTGTCACAATTTCGGCATCTTTGTCTGTTCGCTTGCATCTGTAATAATTCATTAAATTAGGTAGACTTCATGAACACCTTTATCGTTGTTTCTAAACCAGGGGCAGGTGGCCGCTAAGCCCCAGGGAGCCACGAGTGGAGGCCTTCACAGGCTTACCCATCTAGCCTGGCCAATAAAATTATAGAACGAAAATTCATTGAAAGGAAAGCATTGAAAAAGCTGGCGACTATGGGTGTTGGGGATCTTGGTATTGGGGGGCCATAGACCATAAAACGTTGAGAACCACTGTCTATATATTAGTATGGGCAGCAATCCTTGTGATTAATTCAATCTAGCAAAATTAGAGGACGACTCTAAAATCGGTAAATGGAGCGAATTAATTTTTATGACCCATCAATTACTTTTTGGATTCGAAACGATAGTAGCCAGGTTATTCAAATTGGCCCATTATTTGAAATGGTGAACAATTAGCTAATTACCAAATGAACGGCATATTTAGTTGAAAGGGGGCAGTTAATAGTAAGCGTGTGCCTCGATGCTACTTTATTGCGGGTTATGCCAACTAAACACCGGCGAAGTGGTACAGTGGGTTGAGCACATGCCACTAAAGCTGGCCGGCTGGGTTTGATTCTCCGCTAGATCATACTGGCGATTTGAAAAACGGTACTTGTGGTCTGACCAGCCTCGAGCTCAGCATTACTGGGTTGGTGCAAGGAAAAGGTTAACAAGCGGTGCTGTCATTGACACCAATGCATTAACTACGACAGTAGTCAGTCACGTGGCTCTGAGTGTGAGCAAGCGGAAATGGGCGCCGCTGACCACTCGTGAAACTCCAGAGCAAAGCGACTACAAGGCCAGTGCAATCTTGCTTTTTTTTCACTGCGACATGTTGGTCATTTGTCCCATACAATATTGAAACTCGCCATAGCAGCATTCACTAGTCTGTACTTTCGGACATTATGACCGGCGCGGTCATTTGCGCCAACTGACTTTTNTTTTTTTTGGTCATTTAAAAGAAAATCGGTCTTTGACCGAAAAAAACTTGAACGACACTGAACCAGAACGAACAAAATAAAATCATTGCGCAAGCTTTTTCTACATGTAGCTGTGCCGTTAGTTTTGCACAGGCGATATACAATACTTCAAGGGTGGGGAAAATGCGGCCTTTTCGGGGAGTTTTTGCGGCCTTCTGATTATTTTGCTTAGTTACAAATTTATTTGTTTTCTTGATAGTTTTTACAACTTTTGTCACAATAAATATTTAGGTCGTGTGCAGAATCGTCTGCTCCAACAAAAGATCCCGAGCACAAACCTCATGCCGCAACCGAAAGATGAGTATGAATTAACCCCAAAGCCACACACGTTTCAAGTTCCCAGTTGAATAAAGTGTGGCTTTCGACTAGGAAAAGGTTCCCCACCCCTGCTACTCCATAGATTATGATGTTATATATATCACACAAAAAAAACCTAGTACCTACTTTTTATTTCTGTTTTTGCACTTGTACTTTAGATAGTATACTCAAGAATAAGAAGTGATTTTGCAACGATGCACAAGTTGTTTCTCAATATAGAAATGCGCATTCGAACCGGCTTGCAAAAATGCTGTTATCAAAATGGTATACGTCTTTCCGTGCAAGAAAATCAGCGAACACTTTGCAATCAATTAACTTCAAAAAATTCATCGCCGAATTTTACCGAGTTCGAACCAATAATTTCACAATAAGGCAAACGAGTAGCTAGCCTGTCAACCCTGCTTCGACTTGGACATAAACCATTTTTATGGAGTGAAGCTTTGTTTAGCTAAATTTGAGTATAAAACATTTAGCTTAAAGAATGCACCCCGAAAAAACATTTAGGATTTGAAACTCTTTTGTGACACCTACTCCGCACTTGTTATTTGTCGTTGGAATGCTATGGAACCGTCGGAGTAAGAAGCTTTGAGTTTATAGAAAAACATTTCATTAGCAAGATGATACAATACGCATGGGACATTCCAGGGCTATGGCAATGTGGCGACGTATTTGATCCTACGACACTTCAACGTGAACACTCCAGGCCAGGATAGAGCCAAACCAGGTGGAAAACAACCTGCTGCCAAACTGTAGTGTTTGTAACATCGTAAAGTCGGAGCATCAACACCGAACTAATGTAAAGAACAACGGCAATGGCTTCACGACACGAAGCTTAGTGTCAACTAACGAAGTTTATCATACCATTGTATATTAACAACTGTCAAATTAGACAGCCATTCCCAACCTTGAAGTTTCCACGGACTCAACTGCAGATTATGAACGAGACAATGATAATTAAATTTACCACTCAGTTTATGCTAATTGTTTTGAGTTGGTGAAGTCTTTTATCTGACGGGAAAGTCAGTTCGCGGCCTGAAAAATGTTGACTCTAACAAAGACTTAAAAGAAACCTGTGATAGGATTTTAAATTACTATCTGTATTGACCTCTTCGGACTTCCAATTTATTGATTTCCAACGATGAAATTTCTCGTATTACCAACAGTTTGTTTATGACTTGAATTTTCTCTTTTAGTCTAAGGCATTCACTCAAAAACATTGGTTTTCAGAAACACAGTTGAAATTGTAAAAATAAACCTACCTTCAAGCAAGATCTGCAAGCATTCGTTTTGCAAGCACTGAACCTCAACCGATTGTTGGTTGGATGATTTTGTTAAAACGTCAGGAATGATGCATTTTTGAATAAATGCGTTCAAGCATTTCAAGGAGTCACTGATGCAAAACAGCAATTGCGTGCAAGTATCAGATTTTGAAACACTAGACTGAATCATATTCCGGTGGTGGGAGAGCAGCTCATTTATCCTGGAGATGACTGCAAAAATGCAACATCGCAATTAGTTTGACAGCAAGCACTAGCTACCTCTTTACTTTAAGATCAAAGGGTTGGCGGGTTTGTAAAAACATCACTGGGTTATACTCATTTGACCAACGTGGTAGGGCAACACATAGCCTTTTTCCTTTTCAGGTGTAGCCATTACTATTTGTCTGCTAATGCAGTGGATACAGTGCAATGTCTTTTCTACATAAATGTCCTCGCACGTCCTATGTTCCCACAAAAGTTTCTGTGCAACTCGCACGACCGGTTGTCCCACAGCATGACACTAACATACAGAACGATAAATACCATCCTGTATCAACCGATGCACATGTCAATAAGGGCTGCATTCAGGCTCTAGTCAAAGGGTCCCACTTGAAAAACAACCTCTGCAAGTAGAGGTTATATTATGGGACAGCCACATGTGCAGGCCCCACTATGCATAGTTGGAGGTGAATGGGTACAGCGCAGATCGTTTTTATTATGAGATGCTTTAAATCCAAACTTAAACAGCAACCTTGTCCAGGGTTCCCACACGTTTTCAAAAAACACTTTCCATCCTTTTTCAATACCTCTTCAACACTAAATTAAAAAAATTCAACACCATCAATTAATTATCTTCGTTTTCTTTAATTTTATTCATGGAACACAGTTTTACACTTTGCATACCACTGCAAAACATCTGCTGCTTTATCTAAATTGTAAAACTGTTACAAGAGGCAAGGGAACAAAATTTGAAGAGAAAATGACTGAATGCTTACTGCATCAATCTCACTGAAAGCATGCAAGCTTGTAAACCTGTCCTTACAGGCGTTTTGTGATACAATTGAAATAAAGCTTTAAAAATGTGCAATCCAGACTGCACTGTTCTTCCTTAAAAGCATTGCACAGTTTGTGGAAACTGCATGATGCCTCATTAACCAGATCTGTCTTGAAGTTCATTCTTTCAAATTTGTTGCAAAATCTTCCAATTGACATCAGGGACTTTCATTGACAGGTGTACAATGTTTGTGTATCCTAACATGTCTGCTCTACTTTCAGGATCACAATTATACACGTAAGTTGCTCTGGCATGTCCTCAAAGTAACAACTTTGTTTCTTACCTATTTGAACTGATCTTGTAATCAGAGACAATTCTACTCAGAAGTTTCATGATTTCTTTTCGTTTCAAAATTTCCATATGCACATTTTGGCTGAAGTCAACACTTTTTCAAGGTCTTGAAAACTGATGTCACAATTAAATACTTTCAATACCACATGACAGGGACTGAGTTTGCTAGAAAACGTTGGAGCGGACAAACTTTGAGTGATGTGCAGGTTATTGTGCTTATCACACTTTGTCTGCATTTCGAAGGCACCATTGTGTTCACTCAACCATAGTGAAACTTTTTTTGTAAAACTGGTAGAATGGAGGCATATTATGGAAATTATACATTTTGGGCTTTTGGACCATGGCCTAAGTGCTCAGTTGGCTACACCCATGGTGTTATGACAGTTGCTTGCATCGTACTGAGCCACTACTTGACAATGATTACTAAGTATTTCCTTCTTTACTAAGTGCACAAAACTTTTAGTATCAGCACTTGAAGAGTTCTTTGTCAAAGTAGATGAAACAAACACAACATTTCAATTATTTTTAAAAACCAAACAATATACTATGAAAACAATGGCCAAAGAGAACAATATAAACAACATTTTGCAGACGTTTCAGTAACTCCTGCTGCTATGATCAGTGCATTTGCATTGTAAATCATTTGTATCATTTTCTTTGGCCATTATTTTTATTATAAGGCTATTCAGCACTTCTACTTTTCATGTAAACAATATGTACATCAAAAGTAGAATTTATGAACAAGTATCTTTGAGATTAAGTAATTGGCAGTTACATAATGCAAGGTATGTAATGTGCCTATTTGCTGGGGGTTTTCAACAGCAATGTAACCACAAAATGTGTACAACTACATTACTTTCATCACAAAATATTGGGTGGGACAAAATATATTGTTTCCCCCCTTATCCAAAAGTGTGGAGGGGCATGTCCCCCACCCTCCTTGAAACCTGGTCTCTACTGTGTGGGAACCTTGTTTGTCATAACTTGGCAAAAACTAATATCTAAGTTACTTATTCCCATTTAAAGTATAGTAGACACAGAAATCTCATGAGTTTGAAACAGTACACAGCAGTAAACGTTATCATATACTGAGATGGAGATGCTATGTCAATGAATGTTTGTCCTTGTCCACAACAGCATAACTCATCTGCAGGAGTAAAACCACTGCTGTAATTGCACACTGTACAAGCAGTGTATTTGACATGACACAATGAGATAATTTAGCTAGGAGAAAAATCACTAAGCCCAGACAGACAAAATGTCTGACACAGGTTTTCACAGACAGTTGCTCATACTAATAAAAAGCAAACTAGTCATATACCGTATTTTTGAACCATAAGCCACACTTAAAATCGTTTAATTTTCTCAAAAATCAAAAGTGCACCTCATAATGCGGTGCATCTAATGCATGAATCTGGTTGTGTTTTCTCATCTAGAACTAATTTTATGTAGTAAACAGTGCTATTTGTTTAATTGCTAGTTCAAAATCACAATGATTTTTTGTAAACAGATCATCATGTTACATAATAAACAAACAATTGCAATGAGCAGTGCATGTGGTTCTGTGAGTAGCTAGCACATACCTTAAAGTTGAAGCACAGATCGTATTACTCCATGAGGCTCCTGTGCACAGAGCTATGTGTATTACTCTGTGAGGCTCCTGACTACACTGCCGCACACTGTATCAAACACGCGCACAGCTTTTAGTTTATTATATTTGTGTCATCAGATTAGGCATGTGTGACAGATTAAACTCTCTTGTATGTAACCCACTTTATTTAATGCGCCATATAAGTTCGTTTGCCATATGTATGAAAATAGAACAGTTAGCATTCAGTCATTGATACTGCAACTTATGACCCACTGCACCTTGCGGCCCAAGAAATATAGTAATAAATGCTGATTGAAAAATTACGTAAAAAGGTACTGTGCACCAGTTTCTTCACCAACGCTGATTGTTGTGCTCAAGTTTGTCCACCAAATTTACCTGCACTTACAGCTCACCAGCAGTAGCAGAAGAATATTACTGCTGGATACTGCTAGCATGACGCAATGGTATTGCATGTGTTTATCTAGCACTAGTTGGTAGACCAGATTTCATCTAAAATGGAGTCACACCAAAGGCTTAAAAGAGTTTTTGTTGCCATGGTTACTTCCTGCTCAGCATCAACACAATGCTCAGGTAAGCTTCACACGCTGTGTTGCTCATTACTTGCCATTATCCACTACCTAAGCAGGTGGGTAAACCATAGAGCTGAAACAGCAAGGAATGTGTTGCAGACCACTGAAGATAGCTGCTAAGCAGTATATAAAGCAGGGATGTCAAACTGGCAACGCATGGGTCAAATCTGGCCTGCCATGCCCGATTTTGTGGCCCGCGTTATGTCAGTTTTGTGCTTGCATTAGGTCTGACAGAGTTACGTTTATTATTATGTCATAGCAGAATTACGTTTTTTGTTTATATTCATACGCAGCTAAATTTGAAAATGTTGACAACAAAATGTTTTATCATTACACTAGACCACCCTATCCCAAAATAAAAGAAACGGCATTGAAGACAATGTCAATGTTCACTGGTATTTATGTCCACGAACAACTGTTATCTTTAATGTTATCAAGCCAACGTTAAAAGTTGCGACTGAAAACTCTTTGGTACCAGATATTAAACATGCTTGTAACTGCTAAAAGATGTCAAGTTTCTTCGAGTTGCAGTGCTATGAGTAAATAGTAAATGAAAGTGCCAATGGTATCATTATGTGCAAAATTGTCTGGCCCATGTAAAATCTAAGTGCGTATATATGGCCCACAGTACCAAATGAGTTTGACACCCCAGATATAAAGTTCTTTACATTCTGGACTGCAGTAACTGTTAAAAATTTAGAAAATTGTTGTTTGATAAAGCAGAGTTGAGGACTGGTGCAGTTGTAAGATGTTTTCTCTAGATTTAACTTAACAGATGAAATAGATTTAAAAATAAGTCCAATTCATCTCGTCTACAACCATACTAGTTGCAATTACCTTCAGTGCTCATACCAAGTAGAGCTGATCTGGCAGCTGGAAACTGGTCACAACAAGTTGCTAAAGTCTGGACAGCTCCACATGGATGACACTTCAGCTTTTTGCAGGTAAAATTACATAGCAGTGAATGCAGATTATACTGCAGTTCTTTTATAACAGTTGCATCTCCCAGATTTGAACTCTGCAAAATGCTAAAATGATGTTTATCTTATAACCAGTGACAGAATCATATACAGATGACTCTGGTTAATTGCATATCGGTTAAACCAGATACGTCCAATCCAAATGGCTTTCTGAGCCAAAAATTATGTCACTATCTTAACTAGGGCCGCACATTGAATGACATATTGATGAGGGCCACACGTTGAGTGATTTACTTTGATCTTAGCAAACTAAATATAGCTTAAGTTAATGTACTGAAAGCATTCCAATCCTAACTGCAATGGTAAGTAGTAACAAACATGATAAACTGGCACTGAAGACCACCTGCATCAAAAATATCAAATTCATGATAATCAAAATTAGGACAGGTTGTTAGTATATATGACACTTTTACTACAGCAAAAACCTAAATTGGGCCGAACAAAACTTTTGACTGGGCCACATGCTGGCTGCGGTTGGACAATGGCTGGATTAACCCTTTAGCGGCCGCGATTGGCCAGCTGTTTTTAGGTCAAAAATCGCCAGCCGCCAGAGCTAGAGAGCTGTTCAAACCCTCTACGGATTCAGCAAGTCTTCTAGTTGAAATCGGAAAAAACGTTTTACGTTTGACGTTTTCTGGAGGTGACGTCACAATGAGGGCATGTTTTCAAATTTTTGGCCACCTTTACCTGGCCCTGGGCCCTAAACCATTGACCCATCCTTTTGAATCAAAGTTTTCTTGAAAACTAGGCCAAAATCCACGTCTATAGAGCCCTTGATTGACCTGCTAGCATATCTGTAGTCAAAATTATGGGTTAAAACCCAGTTTTTGGCAAAATTCAAAAGGTTTCAAAAAAGGCATATTTTTCCCTTTCAGGGAAAACTTTGGCCAGCTATAACTCGGCAGCAGATTGAGCAAGAGAGCTGTTCAAACCCTGTAATGACTAGTGGCGTCGTGTAGTTTAGAATAAAAAAAAAAATTTTTAATTTTGGTGGGGGCTTTGGGCCACTGGGATCACGACAAGGGTATGTTTTTTGGTGAAGTTTATGACGTCTCTATCTGATCCAACGCGCCAATACTTTGGCTCGCAATATTTTTGGTTTCGAAGCGAGAATACGCGTTTTTAGAGCCCTTGATTGAGTTTCTAGCGTTTTTGGTTCAAATGCCACAAATATACCCAATATGACAGGAAACTCCCAGGGGATTAACAGGGATTAGTGGGGATTTCCCTAATTAATACTCTACCATTTTTGCCATAACTTATCAACTAGAAACGCTAGAATGTCCATCAAACCCTCTAAAAACTCGCACTATAGCCTAGAATGCATTTAAATCTTGAGCGGTTTC